>ENA-OUQM01000341-OUQM01000341.1-human-gut-metagenome-genome-assembly--contig:-NODE-341-length-33511-cov-6.756695_pt1 | contig 33511 bp, 25 predicted proteins | sample MGYA00237949_ERZ548830 | MGnify/ENA primary metagenome ERZ548830 (study PRJEB26490, sample SAMN05194706) | human gut metagenome | biome: terrestrial biome; feature: human-associated habitat; material...
GTAGGCGGCTCTTAGCGCGTAGACTGAAGGTGGCCCCGCAGGGCCGGATGAGGGGGAAGCCTTTTAACACAGCTATCCTCATTTCTGTTTACCCCCGCTTCGGCGGGGTTTTTGTTTTGCGGCAAATTATGTAAAAATTGCAAAAAGACTGGCGTTCCGGTGGGAAATGGTGTAAAATGGACTTACATATTGTGTAAACACTCCATGCTCCCACGCGAAAGGAGCCTTTCATGGCAGGCAAAACCAAATCACAAAAGAAAAAAGCGCTGGATATGCGCAGCAAGATGTATCTGGTGCTGGCTCTGTGCAGCGTCATGCTGCTGGTCAGCGTCGGCATCTCGCTGGTGCTCATCGGCGGCATCGACCTCGGCGGCGCGGACGCCCAGAGCGTGTCCACCGTGGACAGCGCGTCCATGGTCGTCGAGAGCGGCTATAATAAAGAGGAAAACACCATCGATACCCAGGCCTACACCTCCACGATCCTTGAGCAGGCCGCCGACGCGGGCGACAGCTATGTGGACGAGACGCTGTTTCTGGGCGACAGCAACACGGCCCGCATGTACCGCATGTTCGACTATTGCAGCTACGACAACGCCATCGGCTCGGTGGGCATGACCGCCAAGAGCCTGGCGACCTTTGCCTGCGTGCAGGTAAGCACTTCGTCCGGCTACATCACGATGCCCCAGGCCGTGGCGAAATTGCAGCCGCGCCGGGTCATCCTGACCTTTGGCACGAACGACCTGAACCCCGGCTATAAGGCCGCGGACTTCGTCAAAAACTACCAGACCGGCATCGAGGCCATCGTCACCGCCTACCCCAGCGTGGACATCATCGTCAACGCCATCCCGCCCATCGGGCAGCAGCACTCCAACCAGAGCCTGACCCAGACCCAGGTGGACGAGTACAACAAAGCGCTCGTCGAAATGTGCCAGGAGAAGGGCTGGAAGTTCCTGAACAGCGCCGAGGTGCTGAAGGATTCCGTCACCGGCTACGCCAAGAGCGGCTATGTAGAGACGAGCGACGGCATTCATCTGACCCGCACGGCGATGGACGCGCTGTTCAACTACATCCGCACCCACAGCTACATTACCGAGGATGACCGCCCCGCGCTGACGACGATCCCGAAGCACACCGGCGACAAGGACGCCGTGGTCTACACGGTGCCGGTGGTCAGCTCCTCCAGCACCGCCACGGCGACGGCCACGCCCGAGCCGACGGAGGAGCCCGCCGACAGCGAGAGCACGAGTGACAGCTATGTGGAGACCACGCCGACGCCGACCCCCGAGGTCACGGCCACCCCGTCCCCGACGCCCGAGGTGACACCAACTCCCCCGGAGTCAACTGAGCCGACACCAACTCCCCCAGAGTCAACTGAGCCGACACCGACACCCCCCGAGCCGACTGCGGAGCCGACACCCACGCCTCCGGAGAACACCTCCGATGCAGATGTTCCCGCCGGGAATGACGGAACTCAACCTACATAAAACACCGACCCCCGCAGCACCTGACGCTGCGGGGGTCTTTTTCTTATGCTTTTTTGCCGAGCAGCTCGGTGCGGATATACCGGAAGCAGGCATCCTCGCCCTCGTCGCGCAGGATCAGCAGGCAGGTCTCCAGCTCCTTGCGGGTCTCGGGGTGCAGGATGTAGTGGTCCCTGCTGCGGTCATAGTACTCCCACGCCGCTGCGTCGGTGTACTTGTCGCCCTTATAGTTCTTGCTGGCGGCAATGCGGTCACAGACCATCTCGGCCACGTAGCGGGCTGGCATCCGCATACCGGCCATGGCATGGTCGCCGTCCGGCGCGTAGTCGATCCAGTATTCCAGATGGTGCTTGTTGCGGCCCTTATGGTGCAGCCAGGCGGCGCTGTAGCCTTCGGCCTGGCGCTGGGCGTTGTTGGGGCTGCACGTCCCCTGCCAGTATTTGGCCCCGGCCCAGAACTCCACGGGGGCCAGCTTGCTTAAATCGTGGGTCAGGCCCTGCCAGTACAGCCCGCAGCGGAAGCAGTTTTTCATCACCAGCATTTTGTGATGGCGGATCGTTTTGTAGTGTTTAATGGGATGCCACAAGGTCTTTTTTCCTCCCCGGGATCATGAGTTTTGCCAGCACCGGCAGCAGCATACAGCTGATCGGCACAAACGCAAAGTGCCACAGCATCGGTACAAGGTGGGTATGGATCGCAGCGTGCGCCTTGGACAGCACCATCCAGGACGCCGGGGCCGCCAGCCCCAGCCCCCAGACGATGCCCGGCGGCACCAGCTGCGCCGCCGTGCCGCGGCGCAGGCAGACAACAACGCTCACCGCGCCGACCAGCAGCGCAAACAGCAGCAGCTGCCATGCCGTGACGCTGACGGGCCCGAGCTGCAAAAGCGGCTCCGTACTCTCACAGAAATACTGCGCGAGCACCTGCGGCACGTTCACGTCCCGCACCGCGCCGTCCGTCAGGCTGACGCGGTCCGTGACGGCCTGGGTCATGTTCTGCCAGGCGTCCGCCGCGCTGCCGAAGCAGAGCCATTCCTGTGCGAACCAGAGCGCCAGCGCCGCAGTCATGCCGCCCAGCGCCGAGACGCCCGCCCCGACGGTGCGGCCCAGCCAGACGAGTGCGCCGTGCGGATCGCGCCGCACAAAATACGCCTTGGCGGCAGCGTAGCAGAGCGGGATCTCACACAGGATCAAAAATGTTGTGATAAATTCAAACCCGCACATGCAGCGCACCATGCAGGCGGCGGCCACCAGCGGCCAGCACCCGCGGGGCGTTTTGCCCTGCACGCGGGTGCAATGGCAGAGCCAAAGCGCCGCCAGCAGCGGCAGCAGCCAGGTCCAGAGGCACCAGTACAGGTCCTTCATGCCGCGCTGCAGCCAGGGGGCCAGCAGCACCGACGCAAAGCCGAATGCCGCCGCCAGCGGGCCGAATTCCTCCCACACGGCCAGCGCCACAAGCAGCTCCGCCGCGTAGAACAGCGTGCTGTTCAGCCAGTAGAAGGCGGTCTCCCGCGCCAGACCGTCGGGCAGCCAGTGCCGCAGCAGACGGTTGGCCCTGCCGAACAGCCAGCCCTGCAAACCCGACTGGTGGGTGTAGGGGCGGAACGCCGCCGCGTCGGTGGGGGTGTCGTCCCGGAACAGTGCGCGGTTCGTGTCGTCGCTCCAATCGTCGGTGTAGACGCCCAGAAAGCCGCCGGGGGCGCGCTGCCCTTGCTCCATCTGGTGGATGCGGCCATAGACGAGCGTCTGGGAGCCTGTATCCCACACGCCGGTCAGGTAGGCGCTGGCATTGTGCCGCACCGTTGTCAGCAGCGCGGCCAGCGCCAGCACTGCCAGCAGGGTCGCCGCGCCGCGCAGGGGTGCGGGCAGCGTCCGCCATATTCCTTTTGCTTTTGTCAATGTTATCGATCCCATTTGTCGCACAGCGCAGCGATCTGGCTGGCAAATTTTGCAAGGTCCTTGTTGGCCCCGCCCCGGTTGTGGCGGATGACCTCCAGCAGGCGCTGGCCCATGTTGGCCAGCCGGTCATAGGCCGCGCTGGTGCGCACGGTCTCGGCAGATTTCGTTCGGATGATCTTTTGGGTGTTGCCGACCTCGGCGCAGGCGACGCGGCCCTCGGCGGCGATCCAGATCGAGCCGTTGTAGGGGGCGTCGGCCTCGTAGCCCTCCTCCTTCAGATGGTTGGCCCAGTGCTCGGCGACGGCGTCCTCGCCGTGGTTGACAAAGACGAACTTCGGCTTTTCGTCAAAGGCGCGGAGCCAGGCTTCCAGACCGTCCTTGTCGGCGTGGCCCGAAAGCCCGCCCAGCTGCGCGATGCGGGCCCTGACCTGCACCGGCTCACCAAAAAGTTTGACCTCCTGCGCGCCGTTGACCAGCGCGTTGCCCAGCGTGCCGGGGCTTTGGTAGCCGACGAACAGCACCGTACACTCGGGCCGCCAGAGGTTATATTTCAGGTGGTGGCGGATGCGGCCCGCGTCGCACATACCGGCGGCGGAGATGATGACCTTGGGCGTCGGGTCGCCGTTGATGGCCATGGATTCCTCTTTCGTCTCGCTGACGTGCAGGCCCGGGAACTGCAGGGGGTTCCGGCCGCTCTGCACCAGGGCGAGGGCCTCGTCGTCGTAGCACTCGGCGAAGTTTTCCCGGAAGATCGTGGTGGATTTGCTCGCCAGCGGGCTGTCCACAAAGACCGGGAAGTTTTCGTGGCCTTTGATGCGGCCCTCGGCCTTGATCTGGCGGATAAAATACAAAAGCTCCTGCGTGCGGCCCACGGCAAAGCTGGGGATGACGACGTTGCCGCCCTTGTCGAACGTCGATTGCAGCACGGCGCTCAAATCACCGATATAATCCGGTTTCGGGCCGTGGCTGCGGTCCCCGTAGGTGGATTCCATGACAAGGTAATCCGCGTGGCCCGGGTTGGACGGGTCCCTGATAAGCGGCTGATGGGTGTTGCCGATGTCACCCGAGAAAACGATGATCTCCGGCGTGCGGCCCGGCTCCGCAATGCGCAGCGAGACGGACGCGCTGCCCAAAAGATGCCCCACATCGGTAAAGCGCATCTCGATTTTGCCGTTCGGCCCGTCGAACAGCGTCTGCCACGCCTCATAGGGGCAGGGCACGAACTGCTTCATGACGTTCTGCGCGTCCTCGACGGTGTAGTCCGGCTCGATCATCTCGGCACCGCTGCGCATGGCCTTGCGGTTTTTCCACTCGGCCTCCTGCTCCTGAATGTGGGCGGAGTCCTCCAGCATGATGGCGCAGAGGTCGCGGGTCGCATCGGTGGTATAGATGGGGCCGCGGTAGCCGTTTTTGTACAGGTACGGGATGCGGCCCGAGTGGTCGATGTGCGCATGGGTCAGCAGCAGTGCCTCATAGGTGCCGGGCGCGCAGGGCAGGTCGGCGTTCTCATACACATCGCGGCCCTGCTCCATGCCGCAGTCGATCAGAAAGCGGTGTCCCGCCGCCTCCAGCTGTGTGCAGCTGCCGGTCACTTCCCGGTCAGCGCCTAAGAATGTGAGCTTCATGTGGGAGAACCTCCTTTATTTGGGGATGTTGCGGGGGGACCGAGAATGGGCGGCCACGGAAAGCCCGTCGGGACCCTTCAGGCCTCGCAAGCTCGGCCAGCTCCCCTAAAAGGGGAGCCTTTTTGCGCGGGCGGAGCCCGCGAAGAAAGCCTCCCCATCAGGGGAGGTGGCCGCGAAGCAGGCCGGAAGGGTTCGGAAAGTTGGCGGGAGGCTGCCGTCCCCGGTTCAGCCTCTGCGTCCGACCCCGTACTGCGGGGCCTCCGGCAGCACAAACTCTGTGGTAAAGTTGGCGGTCAGGTCGTTGATGTTCATCCGAACGCTCCAAAAGACATCGCCGTAATCGCGCAGGACCGTGTACTCCGCACCCAGACCGGCCAGAGTCGCCGTGTCGGTGACGATGTAGACTACATCCCCCTCGGGGGCGTACTCGGTCAGACTGTTCTGGTAGACGCGGCTGACCGTGCCGCCGTCGGCCAGCGCCCGGGCGGCTTCTGCGGTGGTGCTGACCAGCTGAATGCGCGCTGTCGCGGGCAGGGCGGCCATCAAATCCCCGCGGGTGATCTCGCCGTATTCCGGCTCGGTCACACCGCCCGCGAACGCCTCGACGGACGCCCCCTCCGGCAGACCCGTGGCCGGGTCATTTGTGACGATCTCGGCGTAGAGCGCCGCCAGATAGTTGCCGAAGCTGATGGTTTTGTTGGCGTCGGGGTTCGCCGCGTAGGTGAACAGCGGCGTGTAGAGGATGCTCTGGTCGTCGGCGTCCAGCGTGGCGATCTCCGCCGCGGCGCTGGTATAGGCGTCCGCACCGGCCTGCTGGGCCTCGTCTGCCGTCTCGGTGGGGGCGGTGGTGTCACTGCCGCCCACGGCCTCGGTGTCCTTGCCGGGGTCGGCGGCATCGGCAGCGGTGTCGGCCTGCGCGGCGTCGGCGGTGCTCATCGCCAACCAGGTGGCGCGGCGGCTCTCCATCTCGGCAGCCGCCACAGGCTGCCGGAGCTCGACACGGCAGCCGCCGCCCTGGGTAAAGACCAGGTCCAGCTGCGCCACGCCGGTCAGACCCAGGTCCGCGCCCAGCACGTTCGTGCCGTTTTCCGCCGTTGTTCCGTCAATAATAGCCGTCACGCCCTGGCTCAGCAGGGCCTTCTGCCAGTCGCCCGCCGGGGCGGTGGAGACAATCGCAAGGATGGCATCGCACCCGGCGTTCTGCAGGGCGGTGATCTGCTCGGCGGCGGTGTCGGTCCAGTCGCGGGCCGTGATGAACTCCCCGTTGGACGCCGAGATGACCGCAGCCTGCGCCGGGTCGTTCAGCACAAAAAAGCCGATTTTATCCCCCGCGCGCTCCACGACGGTGTAGCGGCCATTGGTCACGCGGTTGCGGCTCCAGCTTGTGGAGCGGTAGAACACGGCGGTGCCCTCGTTGTTCAGCAGGTTGGACGCCAGCGACGGGCCGCTGCCCATGTTGGCATCGCTGACCAGGCGGGTCGTGCCGTAGGCAAAGTCGGTCAGCGCCATGGCGTGCAGGTCGTACCCCGCTGCCGAAAACGCCGACAGCATATCCATGCCGCCGGTCAGGCTGGCGCTCTCGGTGCCGTGCAGGCTGTCGCCCGCGTCCAGCAGGATGGAATCCGGGGTCGCGCCCTTGAGCGCGGCGGCGTCCGCCAGCGTGGCGCGGTCCCCGCGCAGGCCCGCCGTGGCAAAGATCGGGACCGTGATGTCCCCGACCCGTACGCGGCAGGTCAGGCTCTCGGTGCCGTCGGCCAGCGTGGCCGTGATCGTGCATTCCCCGCTGTCGGTGCGGGCGCGGACCGTGCCGTTTTTGTCCACGGTGGCCACGGTCTTGTCGCTCGTCGTCCAGTAGACCCTGCGTCCGCCGTCCTTCTCGCCCGGCTCGTTCGTTGCCAGCGTGGCGTAGGCGTCCTTGCCGTCCATGTGCAGCTCGTCGGTGTAGGTATCGTTCAGGAGCACCGGCGCGGCGGTCTTGCCGTTGCAGGCGGATACACCGGTAAATTTAAACGGTTTCATGACAAAATCAAGATCCACCGTCTCGCTCTGGACACCGTAGTCCGCGCCCGGGGCGCTGAAGGTGCACTGCCACATATCGTAGGTGCCCGCGTAGTCCAGATCGTCGGAGAACCGCGCGATCCAGAGGTTGTCGCGCCATTTGTCAAAGGCGGGATCGGTCATGCGGGCGCGTACCCAGTTGCGGGAGGCATACAGCCCCTGCGCACCGGTGTAGCCGTACTCGGTCAGGCGGTCAAAGAACGCCTGCGTGATCTCGGCCATCTCGGAGGGGAAAACGCCGCTGATGTACTTATCCTCGAGGTCGTAGTAGACCGGGTAGCTCAGCCGGTAGGGCGCGGCAGTGTAGTCGTCCAGCCCCTCCTGCGGCGGGGCGGTCAGGCCCAGCAGCCGCGCGACGTGGTCGGCCTCGCTGCGGGCCTCCTCCACCGTCGTGGCGTAGGAATAAAGGTATGCGCCGAACGGGATGCCCAGCCGGGTGCATTCGTCGGCGTTGCGCCGCCACTGGGGGTCATCCTGCGCCCAGTTTTCCTCCTGGCCGTCCCACTCGCCGCCGAAGCCGCAGCGGATGATGGCAAAGTCGATGCCGGCAGCCTTGGCCTTTTCCCAGTCGATCTCGCCCTGGAACTTGGATACATCCATGCCTTTGAGCACCGCGGCGGGCATGGCCCGGCCGCTTGTGTTGAAGTAGTAGCCCAGATCGTTCTTCTGCCAGGCCGCGGCGGGCGTGCCGAAGTCCGCCTCGGCGGGGCCTGCCTCCTCTGCCGAGCAGCGCACCAGCACCACCGACACAATGACCACGACCAGCAGGCAGAGCAAACACAGCCCCAGCACAAGGCGGCTGCGGCGGCGTTTGGCGCCGGGACGTTTCTTTTTCTTCGGCGGCGGGGGCGCGTCGGGGCGCGGGGCCGCTTGCCCGGCCTGCGGGGCGGGCGCAGCCGTCCGGGCAGGGCGGCGGTAGACTTTGCGTTCTTCTGGCACGGTGCGTTACCTCTCTTGGGCAGATTTTATGCTGTGAATAGATAATATTAGTGTAGCATTTTGTCGAAGAAATTACAATCGGAAACGCGGGATATTGGGGAATTTTTACAGAATAAAAAAGCGGCGGCCAGCTCCCTGACCGCCGTTCTTTGCCTTCCCCCCTCGGGGGAAGCCTTATAACTCCCTGCACGTCCAAAAATAATACGGCACCTCAAACGCCAGCATGACGCACCAGCCGAAGGCACAGGCAAAGGCGATGCCGGGCAGGCCCACCCGCGGGGCCAGCACCGCAGCAGCGGCAGCGCGCAGCCCCGCCTGTAAGCAGGTGCCGATCAGCGTCGTCGTCATCTTGCCCATGCCGCGGTAAAAGCCCTGGAAACCGTTCGTCAGCGCGGGCAGGGCGTAGAACACCGCCATGCAGCTCAGATACGTGCTGCCCAGTGCAATGACGTCGGCGGCCCCCTCCCCTGCCACAAACAGGGACAGGATGCCCCGGCGCAGCAGCAGCGTCAGGCTGCCCATCAGCAGCCAATAGCCCAGCTCCAACCGCAGGCCCACCGCAAAGCCGCGGCGGATGCGGGCGGTCTGCCCGGCGCCGCGGTTCTGGGCAATGTAGGTCGTAATGGCCGTGGCAATGCTCTGCTCCGGCGTGAAGGCAAAATCGTCCACCCGCGTGACCGCGTTGAACGCCGCGATAGCCCCGACCCCCAGCGCGTTGACCTGCCCCTGAATGAGCACCTTGCAGATCGGCTGCACGGCCTGCTGCACCGCCGTCACCGCGCCGTAGCGCAAAATCGGCCCCAGCAGGTCGCGGCAGATGCGCCACTGCCCCTGCCCGGGGCAGAGTTCCGGCACGCGGCGTGCCAGGTAGACGGCGGCCAGCAGTGCGCTGGCGGCCTCGGCCACGACAGTGGTCACGGCGCTGCACACAATGCCGAAGCCCAGCCCGCCAATTAAAATGAGATCCAGCACCGCGTTGAGCACGGCGGAGAACGCCAGGAATTTCAGCGGCGTTTTGCTGTCGCCGACACTTTTCAGCCCCGCCGCGAGCGCGTTGTAGAAGAAGGTGAACGGCGCGCCCAGGAACGTGATGCGCAGGTAGATGCCGGTGATGCCAAAAATCGAGTCCGGCACGGCCAGCGCGCGCAGGACCCACGGCGTCAGCGCACAGCCCAGCGCCGCGGCGGCACAGCAGAGCGCCGCACCGAACAGCAGCGTCGTCGCCAGCGTTTCTTTCAGCCGGTCGGTTCGTTTGGCCCCGAACGCCTCACTCATCAGTACGCCCGCGCCGATGCACAGGCCGCTGATGGCCAAAACCACCAGATTCATGACCGGCCCGGCCACGCCCTCGGCGGCCAGCGCGTCCTGCCCGATGAACCGCCCCGCGATGATGGAATCCACCGCATTGTACGCCAGCTGCAGCCAGTTCCCCAGCAGCAGCGGCACCGCATACAGAAAGAGGTGCCCCAGCGGGGCACCCTTGGTCATATCTCGCATGATTTACTTTTTGTCCTCTTCGGTCTCGGCGACGATGTAGATGGGGCGGTGCTTGACCTCCAGATAGGTCTTGGCGAGGTACTCGCCCACAATGCCGGTGCAGAACAGCTGGACGCCGCTGCACAGCAGAATGATGCAGACCATGCTGGGCCAGCCGGAGGTCGGGTCGCCGAACATCAGCGCACGGACGACGACAAAGAGGATGCCGATGAACGCGAGGATGCAGAACAGCACGCCCGCCCCCGCCGCGATCAGCAGCGGCGTGGTGGAGAAGCCGACGATGCCCTCGATGGAGTACTTGAACAGGCCCCAGAAGTTCCACTTGGTCGTACCGGCAACGCGCTCGATGTTCTCATAGTCGAACCACTTGGTCTTGAAGCCGACCCAGCTGAAAATGCCCTTGCTGAAGCGGTTGTACTCGGCCATGCTGAGCACAGCGTCGGTCATTTTGCGGCTCATCAGGCGGAAATCACGCGCACCGTCGACAATTTCCGTATCAGACATCTTGTTGATGATCTGGTAGAACTTGCGGGCGAACCAGCTGCGCAGCGGCGGCTCGCCCTTGCGGGTCGTGCGGCGGGTGGCGGCGCAGTCGTACTCGCCGGTCAGCAGCGTGTCCAGCATCTGGGGCAGCAGCGCGGGCGGGTCCTGCAGATCGGCGTCCATCGTGGCGACGTAATCGCCCTTGGCGGCCTGCAGGCCCGCGTAGATACCGGCCTCCTTGCCAAAGTTGCGGCTGAACGAGACATACCGCACGCGGGGGTCCTGCGCGTGCAGTTCACGCGCCACGCGCAGTGTGCCGTCGCGGGAGCCGTCGTCCACAAAGATAAACTCAAACTCCGCGCCGTGGCTGGCTTTCATCTCCGCCGCCACGCGGGAGGCTTCTTTATAAAAAAGCGGCATCGCTTCTTCTTCATTGTAACAGGGTACGATCAGACTGATGAGCATGGTAGGACCTGCTTTCGTCAAAGTTTTTGTTGGTTTTATTATAGCGTAGTTTGGGCGGTTTGTAAACAATGGATGTAGGGGAGCCCTAAGCCTTCCCCTTTGGGGGAAGGTGGCCCCGCAGGGCCGGATGAGGGGCAGGTGTGCCATTGCCGCCCGTTTACGGACTGCTGTGGGTAAGTTCCCCCTCATCAGTCAGCGGGCGGGGCCGCTGACAGCTTCCCCCAAGGGGGAAGCCGCTCTGACTGAATGGCTTCTGCAACACAAAAAAGGCAGAGCTTTCGCTCTGCCTTAAAATGCTATAGAATATCAGCCTTTGACCGCGATATTGACCAGCTTGCCCTTGACATAGATCTCCTTGGCAATGGTCTTGCCGGCGATGGCTTCGGCTACGGCGGGCTCGGCCTTGGCGGCGGCGATGGCGTCCGCGTTCTCGATGGCGGCGGGCACCTTGATGCGAGCCTTGACCTTGCCGTTGACCTGCACGGCGATCTCAATCGTCTGCTCGACGCACTTGGCCTCGTCGTAGGTCGGCCAGGCGTGGTAGGCCAGCTGCTCGGTGTGGCCCAGCTGCTGCCACAGCTCCTCGGTCATGTGGGGGGCAAACGGGTTCAGCAGCTGCAGCAGCAGCTCGTACTCGGCCTTGGTCGCACCCCCCTGATCGCTCAGCGCGTTGACGTAGATCATCAGCTGAGCAATGGCGGTGTTGGCCTTCAGCGCGTCAATGTCCTCGCCGACCTTCTTGATGGTGCGGTTGGCAACGGCCTCCAGCTCGGGGCGGACGCCCTCGCCGGGAACGAGCTTCTCGCTCATCGACCAGATCTTATCGAGGAAGCGCTTGCAGCCCTTGATGGAGGAGGTGTTCCACGGGGCGGCCTTCTCAAAGTCGCCGATGAACATCTCATACAGGCGCAGCGTGTCGGCGCCGTACTCGTTGACCACATCGTCGGGGTTGACGACGTTGCCGAGGGACTTGGACATCTTGACGATGGGGTGCTCGGCCATCTCGCCGTACTTCTCGACAAGGGCCTTGCGCGCGCCCTTCTCGTCGCCGTACTCGGCCAGCAGGCGCTTGCGCTCGGCATCGGGCTGGTTCTCAAAGGCATGGGGGTTCAGGCCCAGGATCATGCCGTGGGAGGTACGCTTCTGGTACGGCTCCTTGGTGGGCACAACGCCGATGTCATACAGGAACTTGTGCCAGAAACGGCTGTACAGCAGGTGCAGGGTGGTGTGCTCCATGCCGCCGTTGTACCAGTCCACGGGGCTCCAATACTCGAGCGCCTCCTTGCTGGCGATGGCGTCGTGGTTCTTCGGGTCGCAGTAGCGCAGGAAGTACCAGCTCGAACCGGCCCACTGGGGCATGGTGTCGGTCTCGCGCTTGGCGGGGGCACCGCAGCAGGGGCAGGTCGTGCTGACCCACTCGGTATGGCGTGCCAGCGGGCTTTCGCCGTTCTCGCCCGGCTCAAAGTCCTTGATCTCGGGCAGGCGCAGGGGCAGCTCGCTCTCGGGCAGGGGCACCCAGCCGCACTTGTCGCAATAGACCATGGGGATAGGCTCGCCCCAGTAGCGCTGGCGGCTGAACACCCAGTCGCGCAGCTTGAAGTTGACCTGCTTGTGGCCCTTGCCGTTCTCCTCGAGCCAGGCGTACATCTTGTTCTTGGCATCCTCAACGGACAGGCCGTTCAGGAAGTCGGAGTTGACGAGCGTGCCGGTGGCCACGTCGGTGAAGGCCTCCTTGTCGAGGTCGCTGGGCACAGTGCCCTTGACGACCTCGATGATGGGCAGGCCGAACTTTTTGGCAAACTCCCAGTCGCGGGTGTCGTGGGCGGGCACGGCCATGATGGCGCCGGTGCCGTAGGTTGCCAGGACGTAGTCGGAGATAAAGATGGGGATCTCCTTGCCGTTGACGGGGTTGATGCCCTTGACGCCCTCGACGACAACGCCGGTCTTTTCCTTGTTCAGCTCGGTGCGCTCGAAGTCAGACTTGCGGGCGGCCTCCTCCTGATAGGCGGCGACGGCGTCGACGTTCCGGATAAGGCCCGCGTCGACCCACTTTTTGATGAAGGCGTGCTCGGGGCTGATGACCATGTAGGTCGCACCGAACAGCGTGTCCGCGCGGGTGGTGTAGACCGTCAGGGTGTCGCCCGCGGTAGTGTCAAAGTTGATCTCGGCGCCGTGGCTGCGGCCGATCCAGTTGCGCTGCTGGGTCTTGACGCGGTCGATGTAATCGACGTCGTCCAGGTCGTTGATCAGGCGGTCTGCGTAGGCCGTGATCTTCAGCATCCACTGGCTCTTGTTCTTCTGGACGACGGGGCTGCCGCAGCGCTCACAGACGCCGTTGACGACCTCCTCGTTGGCCAGAACGACCTTGCAGCCGGTGCAGTAGTTGACGGTGGTCTCCTTCTTGTAGGCAAGGCCCTTTTTGAACAGCTGGATGAAGATCCACTGCGTCCACTTATAGTACTCGGGGTCGGTGGTGTTGATCTCGCGGTCCCAGTCAAAGGACAGGCCCAGAGCCTTGAGCTGGCTCTTGAAGCGGGCCACGTTCTGGGCGGTGACGATCTCGGGGTTGATGTGGTTTTTCAGGGCGTAGTTCTCGGTAGGCAGGCCGAAGGCGTCCCAGCCCATGGGGTACAGGACGTTATAGCCGCACTGACGCTTTTTGCGCGCGACGATGTCCAGCGCGGTGTAGCTGCGCGGATGGCCGACATGCAGGCCCGCGGCGGACGGGTACGGAAACTCGACCAGCGCGTAGAATTTGGGCTTGGAATGGTCGATCTCGGCATGGAAGGTATCCTCGTCCTCCCAGACCTTCTGCCATTTGGCCTCAACGGTTTTAAAGTCGTATTTCATGATATTCTCCCCACAGATGAATTTTAGATGGGTAGCGCTAAAGCCTTCCCCTTGGGGGGAAGGTGGCCCCGCAGGGCCGGATGAGGGGCGGGTGTGCCGCGGTTGCCCGTTTATAGGCTGCCGCAGGAAAGTCTGCCCTCATCAGTCAGCGGTCGGGGCCGCTGACAGCTTCCCCCGAGGGGGAAGCCATTCCGCACTTTTACTGCTCGTCCTCGGGCTGCTCCGGCATCCACTCGCTGGCGGGCACAACCGTGGCATCGGCCCAGAGGTGCTCGAGGTCGTAGTAGTCGTGAGCCTCCTGGGTAAAGACGTGGACGATGACGCTGCCGTAGTCCAGCAGCACCCAGCGCTTGCCGTCGTGGCCCTCGGTGCGCAGCACCTTGACGCCCTCGCGGTCCAGCTGGAACTCGGCCTCATCGGCCAGTGCGCCGACATGGGTGGTGGACATACCCGTGGCAATGACGAAATATTCGGTGACGGTGGTCAGGTCCTCCACGGCCAGAATGTGGACGTTGACGGCCTTCTTTGCGTCCAGCGCACGCGCCAGACGAATGGCAAGTTCTTTGCTTTCCATAGATGTTCTCCTTAAAGGGGTAGGTTTCGGGCTGCGGGAGGTTCTCTCCCCCACCCGCTGCGGCGGGAGCCCCCTCGCAGAGGGAGCTGCCGCCCGCAGGCGGCTGAGGGAGAGAGCTTCGCCTTTACCCGAAGTTTTTCTGTTTTACGCTGCCGGCTGGCTCTCGGTATCGGTGGAATCCGTGCCGGTGCTCTCGCTCTCCGCCGTGGACTCGGACGCCATAATGTCGGTGACCTGGTTGGAGCCGTCGAGGTTATCGTTCTTCTGCGCGTCGTCCGCCTCGGCCATCAGGCCTCCCATCTGCTGGATCTTCGGGTCGGTGGCCGTGTAGCCGGACAGGTCAATGACATTGTCGCACAGGTTCAGCTGGCTGGCATCGACGGGACCGGTGTTCTCGCGGAAGTACTGGTTCAGCAGGTCCGCATCCGCCTGCCGCGCGGGGTACAAAAGCGACTGGCCGTTGTACTGCGGGCCGCTGATGACCGGCATCTGGCAGATCATGATCTTGCTGGAATCAATTTTCAGCATACTGATGGCAAAGCTGATGAGGTCGGACGCGCTGAGGTTCGTCTCCATATAGTTCAGCACGGCGGGGGTCAGCTTGGCGACGTCCCAGATGTTGCCGATGCTCTTGAGCTTGCGGAACAGCGCCGCGTAGAACTGGCGCTGCATGTTCAGGCGGCCAATGTCGCCGTCGGGGTAAATTTTACGCGCACGCAGCAGGAACTCCATCGACGCACCGTTCAACGTCTGGTAGCCGGCGTGAATGACGCTGTCTCCCAGCCCCAGCGCGGCGTAGTCTACATCCATGGGGACGTTGATCTCCACGCCGCCGAACAGGTCTACCAGCTCGGTCAGCATTTCCAGACGGATCGTGATAAAGCCGTCGATGGGCAGCTTGTACTGGTCTGCGACCAGCTCACACAGGGCGGCCATATTGTTGTTGCTGTCGCTGCCCTGGGTCTTGGCCACGCCGTTGATGCGGAAGTTGCCGGAGACGCTCGTGTCCGTCGTGACCATTGTATCACGCGGGATCTGCAGCATCTTCATCTCGCCCGTCTCATTGTTGAAATGGACGTACAAAATCATATCGGTCATGCCGTCGTTGACGTTGGAGTCATTGGCCGCGCCTGCGGACAGGTCGCCGGTGGACGAACGGTCAACGCCGGTGACAAGGATGTTGAACTCCTTGCCCTGGAATTCCTTGGGCGTGTTGATGAGCTGGTTCAGCTTGATGTTGCCGCCCGCCGGGGTGATGGCCCCCATGATGAGCGCGAACGCACCGCCGAAGATCAGCGCGATGACCAGCAGCGTGATCAGCAGGATCTGCCACCAGCAGATCTTTTTCTTCTTTTTCCCGTTTCCGCCCTTGCCGCTGCCGCCCTTTTTGCCGGACTTTCCGCCCTTTGCCTTGCGCGGGGCGTCGTCGTCATCGCGCGGGGGCTTGCGGCTGCCGCCATTGCCGCCTGCGGCGGTGCGGGGCTTATGGGCTGCGGGCTGCGGGGCATCCGCATGCTTTGTGCGGCGGGGCTGCGCGGCAGCCTCCTCCAGCCGGATGCCGCCGACGGGGGCCGCCTGCCGCACAGGGGCCTGCGCCTGGGGGCGCGAGGCGGGCTGCTGCACCTGCCGCGGGGCCGCGGGCTGCTCATACAGCTGGGCGGCGGCCTGCCGGGCGCGCTGCTCCGGCTCCGGCGGGCGGTTCACGGTACGGCGGGGGCGCTGCACCTGAAACTGCAAGGTATCGCCGTATCTGCGCTCGGCAGCGGCGCGGTAGGCCATGGCCTGCCGCTGGGCGTAGGTCAGCTCACGGGGCTTTTCCGGTGCGGGCGCAGCCTGCTGGGCACGCTCCTGTACCGGCGGCTCGGGTGCGGGGGCCGGCTGCTCGGTCACAACGGGGCGCTGGCTGATATGCCGTCCCTGGGCCGTGCGCATGGGCTGCTGCACGGTGCGGCGGCGGGCATTCTGTTCGGCCAGCTGTTGGGCGCGGCGGCGGGCAGCCTCATACTGCTCCTGATCCAGCCCGCCCGATGCACTGCCGGTATACAGCTTACGCGGTTCGCTCATTACATTTCCTCCCTGCTCTGTGGAGTGTTTTTATTCAAGGTGTGCTTTTGCATACTCATAAGCGGCGACGCTTTCAGGGTCCAGCGAGCCGCCCTTTTCTTCCACAAAATCAATGCTGCGCTTGAGTGCGTCGCAAAGAGCCCGGTCCAGATCCTGCATTTCCAGCGCGCGCAGGTCGTCTACGCCGGGCCAGTCGCGCTCGGCGCTGGTCATATCGGCCAAATAGATGATCTTATCGAGCTTGGACATTCCCGGCTTGCCGGTAGTATGGCAGCGGATGGCAGACAAAATTTCCGGGTCGGTGATGCCCCATTGCGTTTCGGCCAGGATGGCGGCGGCGATGCCGTGCCAAACCGGCGCCGGACGCGCGGGGGCATTTTCTGCTATTATAGCATTATCGGCAAAAATCTGCAACAACTCCTGCTTGGGCAGTTCCTTGGCGGAATCGTGCAAAATTGCCGCCATAGCGGCCTTTTCCGGGTCTGCGCCCCAGCGCCTGGCAAGTTTTACAGCCATTTTTTTTACATTTTTCGTGTGCGTCCAGCGCTTTTCGCTCAGGCGGGCCTTGACCAACTTCTTGGCTTCGGAGTAATCCATGGCGTTTTTCCTTCTCCTGACTGGCTGTAGGGGCCGGACATGTCCGGCCCTCAACTTTGCCGTGATTGCCCTTGAACGGGTGGTGTATTTTTATGCTGCGGGCCGGGCATGCCCGGCCCCTACAGAGCAGCCTTTTCGGGTCATGCGTAGGGCGGGGTGCCCTCACCCCGCCGCGGCGGCCTGGGGGCAGGCCGCCCTACAGGCTCCCGTACAGCCGATGCTCCTGTATCACTGCCAGCACCTCCGGCGGCAGCACCTCCGGCCACTGCTCCCGCGGGATCTTCCCGCTGCGGATGTCGCTCGACGCGCAGGGGTAGCTCTCGGCGCGGGCAAAAAGGACGCGGCCCCCGGCCTTTTTCAGTTCTGCGGCGGCGGCGTGCAGGGCGGCCTCATCGGTGCCGGTGCGGCTCTCGACGACGAGGGCAGCCATTTTCAGCATATCCTGCCAGCGGTACCATTCCTGAAACGTCAGCAGCATGTCGCTGCCGACGCAGAGGTACAGCGCGCCGTCCGGGTCTTGGCCGCGCAGCCATTCCAGCGTGTGCACGGTGTAGCTGCGCCCGCCCCGGCGTATCTCCCAATCGCTGACCTGCACCGCCGGGGACAGCGCTGTAAAGCAGGTACACATCTGCAGGCGCAGCTCTGCCGGGGTGGCGCTGGCGTGCTTGTGGGGCGGCGTGCCCGCGGGCATAACGAGGGCGCGGTCCGGCTGTACCAGTGCCAGCGCGGCGCGCAGGTTGTTCATGTGGCCGTTGTGGGGCGGGTCGAACGTCCCACCGTAGAGCAGTGTTTTCATTTTGCCAGCACGGCGGTGTAGGCGCTTTCCTTTTTCTTCTGCTTGAACAGCACAAATTTGCGGCCAATGACCTGCACGCACTCGCAGTCCAGCGCCTCGCACAGGATGTCGGCGGCCTCGCGGGCGGAATATTCGCTGTTTTCCAGCACCTTTACTTTGATAAGCTCGCGTGCGGCGATGCAGTCGGCGATGCCCTGCTTGAGGGTATCGTCGATCTCGCCCTTGCCGATCTGGTAAACGGGGTCCATCGTGTTCGCCGCGCTGCGCAGAGCCGCGCGCTGTTTGCTGGTAAGTGCCATAAATTATCTCCTTTTTATTGTATATATCTCGGTAGGGGCCGGGCATGCCCGGCCCTCTAGTCTGTGTGGTTTCCTTTTAAACGGGTTGCTGCTTTTATGCTGCGGGCCGGGCATGCCCAGCCCCTACAAAGGCTTCCCCCAAAGGGGAAGGCTTTTATCCCAAAAATTCGGGCAGCTTTTCTTCCAGCTTCTCCATCGCCCGGCCGCGGTGGCTGATGGCGTCCTTCTCGTCGGGGGTGAGCTGGGCGTAGCTGCGGCGTTCGGTGTTCGGGCGCTTGCCGTCGGGTGCGCCGTACTCGTCGGGGATGAACAGCGGGTCATAGCCGAAGCCGTAGTCGCCGTTCTGCAATGTAAACGCAATGCGGCCCGGGCACTCGCCCTCGACCTCCAGTGCGCGTCCGTCCGGCAGCATGAAGCAGACCGCCGACACGAACTTTGCGATGCGCTGTTCCTCCGGCACGTCGGCCAGCTCCCGCAGCAGCTTTGCGTTGTTCGCGTCGTCGTCGCCGTGATGCCCGGCGTAGCGGGCGCTGTAGACGCCGGGCGCACCGTGCAGCGCGTCGGTGCAGAGGCCGGAGTCATCGGCCACGGTGGGCAGGCCGCTGGCCTTGCAGAACGCCTCGGCCTTGATGCGGGCGTTTTCGGCAAATGTCGTGCCGGTTTCCTCGGGGTCAAGGTCGATCCCCAGCTCCCGCAGGCTCTTGACCTCATGGCCCATGCGTTCCAGAATGCGGCGCAATTCCTTCAGCTTGCCCGCGTTGTTGCTGGCGGCGCAAACGATCATGCTTCGCTCTCCCCTTCCTCTTTTTTTTCGTCCTTCTGCAGGGCGGATTCCGGCAGCAGGCTTTCGACGAAGGTCTGTGCGTCAAATTCCATCAGGTCGTCGATCTTCTCGCCGACGCCGATGAAGCGGATGGGCAGACCGAGGTTCTCCCACACAGAGACCGCGCAGCCGCCGCGGGGCGTGCCGTCGAGCTTGGTCAGCACCACGCCGGTGGCGTTGGCGGCCTTGCAGAACTCCTCGGCCTGGCTGATGGCGTTCTGGCCCGTGATGGCGTCGAGCACCAGCAGCACCTCAAGGCTCGCCTCGGGGCTGGCCTTCTTGACGCTGCGGGAGATTTTGGACAGCTCGTCCATCAGGCCCTTCTTGTTGTGCAGACGTCCGGCGGTGTCGGCAATGACCATGTCGTAGCCGCGGGCGTTGGCGCTCTTGACGGCGTCGAAGATGACCGCCGCCGGGTCCGCGCCCATGCCGGCCTGGACCAGCGGCACGCCGGCGCGCTCGGCCCAGAGCTCCAGCTGCTCACTGGCGGCGGCGCGGAAGGTATCGCCCGCTGCCAGCATGACGCGGCGGCCCTGCTTTTTGTACAGACCTGCCAGCTTGGCAATCGTCGTGGTCTTGCCGACGCCGTTGACGCCGATGACCAGAATGACGGCGGGCTTGCCGTCCAGCTCCATCGGGTAGCGGGGGGTCAGCTCCTGGCAGATGATGCCGCGCAGCGCGTCCAGCGCCTCCTGACCGGTTTTCAGGTGTTTTTCCTCGACCTCGTCGTGCAGCTCGTCCACCAGACGCACGGCGCAGGCGGGGCCGACGTCGGCCAGAATGAGCTGTTCCTCGAGCTGGTCGTACAGATCATCGTCGATCTGTGCGTTGGTCAGCGTATTGACGATGCGCTGGAAAAAGCCCGTGCGGGTCTTTTCCAGCCCGCGCTTGACCTTTTGCTGCTCCTGAAATTCCTCCTCGGAAATATCGCGTTTGAAAAAGTTGAAAAAGCCCATCGTGGCCCTCCTTACTTTTGATTTGCCGCCCTGCAGGTTTGTGTGGCTTCCCATTGGCGGGTGGTCGTATTTATGTGGCGGGTCGGTCATGCCCGGCCCCTACATGCCATCAGGTAATAAGGTCCGCGCTCACATTATCCAGATCCAAGCGCAAAATCTTCGACACGCCGTCCTCCTGCATCGTGACGCCGTAGAGGACGTCGGCGGCCTCCATCGTGCCGCGGCGGTGGGTGATGACAATGAACTGGGTGCGGTCTGTCATGCGGCGCAGATACTGCGCATAGCGCGCGACGTTTACGTCGTCCAGCGCGGCCTCGATCTCATCGAGGAAGCAGAACGGCGCGGGGTTGACGCGCAGGATGGCGAAATAGATCGAGATAGCGACCAGCGCCTGCTCGCCGCCGGAAAGCGCGGACAGGTTCTTGATGACCTTGCCCGGGGGCGAGACTTCAATTTCAATACCGGATTCCAGCACGTTCGCTTCATCCGACAGGTACAGCCGCGCATGACCGCCGCCGAACAGCTCCTTGAAAATTTGCTGGAAGTTCGCGTTGATCTGCTTAAAGCTCGCTGTGAACAGCTCCTGCATCTCGCTGCACAGCTCGGCGATCATCTTCGTCAGCTCGGCCTTCGCCTTTTCGACGTCGGTGACCTGCGCCTTCATGAAGTCATAGCGCTCCCTGACCTCTTTATATTCGTCAATCGCGCCGACGTTGACGTTGCCCAAGGCGCGGATCTTGCCGCGGACCTCGGTCACGCTGCGGCGCAGCTCGGTCAGGCTCTCAAACGGCACACACTGGCTGCGGGCCTCGCTCTCGGTCAGCTGGTATTCCTCCCACAGCTTGCTGTTGGTGTCGTTCAGCTCTGTCTCGGCGGCGGTGCGGCGCTCGGCCAGGCGGGCCATCTCGCCGCTCATCCGCTCGCGCTCGTCGGTCAGGGCGCGGTTGTCCTGCCCCAGCTTCGAGATCGCAGCCTCCTTTTCGAGGCGGGCCGCGTTGGCAGATCGAATCGTTTCCTCCGCGGCGGCAATTTTCTGCTGGTTGTCGCCGCGCACGCGCTCCATCTCGGCGATTTTCAGCGCGTTGGCCTCGATTTTTGCCTTGGCGGCCTCAATCGCCGTCTGCAGCTCGCGGGCGCGGGCATCGGCCTCGCCGGTACGGTTCCGCAAGCCCTCCAGCGCGGCCTCATGCAGGCCGACATCCTTCTCGTCAGCCAGGCGCTGCAGCTGCTTTTCGGACAGCTCACCGGTGATTTTTTCGCGTTCTGCCGTCAGACTGCCCGTGCTCTCGCCCAAGGCGGCCAGCTCGGCGGTGTACTGCGCCAGCTCGGCCTCGGCGTCGGTCCGAGCCTTCTCGGCCTCGGTACGCGCGGTCTCGTTCCGGGTCACGGCGGCCTGCTGGGCGGCGATCTCGGCCTCGATGCTCCGGGCCGTCTCGTCGTACTGGGCAGCGGCCTTCGTCAGGCGCTCGAGCTCGAGGTTCGCGCGGACGTGCTCCGTCGCGGCGTTCATGCCCTCGCCCTCGGCACCGGCCAGCTGGGCCGAGAGGTTGTCCACCTCGGCCTTGCGGGCGGCCAATTCCTTTTCCGCCTCGGTGCGTTTCTGCTCGAGCTTCGTCAGCTTGCTGCGCAGCTCGTCCAGCTCCTGCTTGCGGCTGAACACGCCGACGCTGCGGGCGGTGGAGCCGCCGGTGAACGAGCCGCCCGCGTTGATGACCTGGCCGTCCAGCGTGACGATGCGGTTCCGGTAGCCGAGGTTCCGCGCCACGGCGGACGCCTCGGTCAGGTCCTCGACCACGATGATGCGGCCCAGCAGATTGTCGATGATATGCTGATATTTCGGGTCTGTCCTGACCAGGTCGGCGGCGACCTCCGCCGTGCCGGTCAGGCGGCCCGTGAAGCGGGAGCCCTGCACGGTGTCCAGCGGCAAAAACGTAGCGCGGCCTGCACGCTCGTCCTTCAAAAAGCCGATGGCGGCGCGGGCACAGCCCTGGTCCTCGACGACGATGTTCTGCAGCGCAAAGCCGAGCGCTGTCTCAATGGCGGTCTCGTAGCCCTTTTCGACGGTGATGATGCCCGCCACGGGGCCGATGATGCCCCGCAGCCGCCCGCCGCCCGCCGCGCGCATGACGGCCTTGACGCTCTGCTGGTAGCCGTCCATGTTGCGCTCCAGATCTTCCAGAATGTGGATGCGCTGGGCGGCGGCGGACCTTTCTCGGTCCGCCTTCTGCAGGTTGTCGGCAGCCTCGGACTGCTGACGGCGGCGGCTGTCCAATTTCAGCTTCAGGCCCGCCTTGATGTTGTCGTTGCGGGTCACAGCCTCCTCGGCGTCCTTAAAGCGGCGCTCGGCGCGGCGGCGTTCCTCGTCGGTGGCGGCGGCGCCGGCTTTCAGCTCCTCGGCCTGGCGCTGTGCCTCGGCCAGGCGGTTGGCCGCAGCCTCCCCTGCCGACTGCGCCGATGCGGCGCTGACCCTAGCGGCGGTGGCGGTGTCCTGCAGGCGGGCCATGGCGGCGTCAATAACGTCGCGGCGCTCGCCGCTGGCAGCGGCCTTTTCCTCAAGGGCACGCAGGGCCTCGCGCAGCTCAGCCACGCGGGCGTCCAGCCCAGCCATGCCGCTTTTCAGCGTCTCGATGGCGGCGCGGTGGTCCGCGGCCTCGCGCTCGATGCTCTCGCGGCCCTGCCCGGCGCGCTCCAATTCGGACGTAGCATCGTCGATGCGGAACCGGCTGTGCTCGCTCTCGTTTTTCAGGACGGCGATCTCGCTCTCGCTGCCGGCGTTTGCCTCGGTGATGGCGCGGATGTCGGCGTTGGCCTGCTCGACGGCCAGCACCAGCTGCTGGGCCTCGGCACGCAGGGACGCGCTTTTTTCGTCAAACTCGTCCAGCTGGCGGCTCAGGCGGTCATAGTCGGCCTGGGCGGCCTCGTACTTGCGCTGCTGGTCGCGCAGCGAGTCGTTGGCGCGGCGGATGGCATCGACCCAGAGTGTGATCTCCAGCGTCTTGCGCTTCTCGCTCAATTCCAGAAACTGCTGGGCCTTCTCGCTGTCGCGTTTCAGGGGGCCGACGCGCTTTTCCAGCTCGCCCAGAATGTCCCGCAGGCGCTCTAAGTTGCCCTCGGCGGCGTCCAGGCGGCGCTCGGCCTCGTTTTTGCGGTAGCGGTACTTGGCGATGCCGGACGCTTCCTCAAAAATTTCGCGGCGCTCCGCGGATTTTGCACCGACGATCTCGGCAATGCGGCCCTGCCCGACGATGGCATAGCCGTCGCGGCCAATGCCGGTGTCGAGCAGCAGCTCGTACACGTCCTTTAAGCGGACGTTCTGGCCGTTGATGGAGTATTCACTCTCGCCGCTGCGGTAGTACCGGCGGCCGATCGTGACCTCGTCGGCGTCCATGTCCAAACCGTGGTCGCTGTTGTCGATGGTCAGCGCGACGGAGGCATAGCCCATGGCACCGCGGGACTGGGTGCCGCCGAAGATGACGTCCTCCATCTTGCCGCTGCCGCGCAGCTGCTTGGAGCTGGTCTCGCCCAGAACCCAGCGGATGGAGTCGGAGATGTTCGACTTGCCCGAGCCGTTCGGCCCGACAACGCCGGTAATGCCCTCGCCGATCTCGATCTTTGTCTTATCGGGGAAGGATTTGAAGCCTTGGATTTCCAGTTCTTTCAGGCGCATTCCATGGGTACCTTTCAAAATTCTTAAAATGGTCGTAGGGGCCGGGCATGCCCGGCCCTCAATCTCGCCTTATGTACCCGTAAACGGGTCTCGATTTTTATGCCGCGGGCCGGGCATGCCCGGCCCCTACAGGGCGTCACTTATTGCAATTTTTCCAGCGCCACCTTTGCTGCGTGCTGCTCGGCGGCTTTTTTGCTGCGGCCACGGCCCTCGGCCAGCAGCTCGCCGTTGCGCCAGACGCAGACCGTAAACTGCTTGTTGTGGTCGGGGCCGGTCTCGCCGGTGACCTCGTATTTTAGCACGGCGGACGGGTCCTGCTGGACGACCTCCTGCAGACGGGTCTTGTAGTCGTCCTCGGCAGTCTTGCCCTCGGTGATGAAGGGCAGGATGAAATTGCGCGCGGCCTCCATGCCGCCGTCCAGATACAGCGCGGCAATGACCGCCTCGAACGCATCGGAGACAACGCTCGGGCGGCTGCGTCCGCCGCCAAGGTCCTCGCCGTGGCCAAGGCGCAGATACTCACCCAGCTGAATTTCCTGTGCGAACTGGAACAGTGCATCCTCGCTGACGAGGCTGGCGCGCATACGGGTCAGCTCGCCCTCGGGGCGGCCCGACTGGTGGAACAGGTAGTCCGCTACAACGACGGACAGCACGCTGTCGCCCAGAAATTCCAGCCGCTCGTTGTGGGTCGTGGCGACCTTGCTCTCGTTGGCATAGCTGGTATGGGTCAGCGCAATGCGCAGCAGCGCAGGATTTTTGAATGTATAGTGCAGGACCTCCTGCAGTTCTTCCGGTTTGTGAGCCATATTCTTTCACCTTTCCGGCTAGTCCGTAGGGGCCGGGCATACCCGGCCCTCAACCTTATCTTGATTGCCCTTTTACGGGCGGTATTTTTTATGCCGCGGGCCGGACATGTCCGGCCCCTACAGGGCAGCTTACCTTTTAAGCGTCTGCTTCTTCCTTCTGTGCGGCCACCTCTGCCAGTGCCTTCTCCATCGTGCCGCACAGGTCGTTGGCGACGCAGAGCTTGGCCTGACGGATGGCGTTCTTGATGCCCTTGGCGTGGCTGGAGCCGTGCGCCTTGATGACCGGCTTCGCGGCGCCCAGCAGCGGTGCGCCGCCGACCTCCTCGGAGTCCATCATACGTTTCAGCTCGCCCAGACCGCCCTTGATGCCCAGATAGCTGAGCTTGGTGATCAGGTTCTGCAAGAAGATTTTTTTCAGCATCCCCAGCAGCGTTTTGGCGACGCCCTCGGTCAATTTCAGCACGACGTTGCCGACAAAGCCGTCGCAGACGACGACGTCCACGTCACCGTCCATGATGTAGCGCGGCTCGATGTTGCCCGCAAAGTGGATGCAGGGGTTTGCCTTCAGCAGCTTGTGGGCCTCGCGGTAGGTCGGCGTGCCCTTCGTGTCCTCCGCGCCGTTGTTGACAAGCGCGACCTTCGGCGTTTCGCGGCCCATGACCTTCTCGGCGTAGACGCTGCCCATCGTGCCGAAGGCGTTCAGCATTTCGGGGCGGCACTCGACGTTCGCACCGCAGTCCAGCAGCAGGAAATTCTGCTTGGCGCCGGGCATCGGGGTGGCCAGTGCCGGGCGCTTGACACCCTTGACCGTGCGCACGATGAGACTGGTGCCGACGTGCAGCGCACCGGTGGAGCCGGCACTGACAAAGGCATCGGCCTCGCCGTTCTTCAGCATGGTCAGACCCTTCACAAGGCTGGAATCCTTTTTGTGGCGCACGGCCTTGACCGGGTCATCGTGCATGTCGATGGTCTCGGTGCAGTTGAGGATCTCAAACGGTGCAAGGTCGATTTTATTCTCTTTTGCGCAGTCGCGGATGGCTTTTTCCTCACCCAGCAGCACCAGCTCCATGCCGTCACCGAACTCCGCCGCGGCCTGGCTCACGCCCTGCAAAACGCACAGCGGGGCGTTGTCGCCGCCCATGGCATCCACTAAAATTTTCATGCTTCGTACTCCTTTACCCACGCCTGCATGGCGTCCTGCGCGGCCTGCGAAAGCGCCATGTAGCGCTCCCGCTTGTCGCGGATGATGCTGATCTCCTCGGTGCGGGGCAGGATGCCCATGTTCGCACCCATCGGCTGGAAGTCCTTGTTCGGCGTCGTGATGTAGTCCAGCAGCGCGCCGCACATCGTTGCCGCCGGGGGCGGCGGCAGCTCACGGTCCTTGAGCCGTGCAAGCATCTGGTGCGCCGCCAGCAAGCCGGACGCCGCGCTCTCCATATAGCCCTCAAAGCCGGTGATCTGCCCTGCAAAAAACACGTTTGGATGTTCTTTCAAGAACTGCTGCTTTGTCAAAACTTTCGGGCTCTCCAAAAAGGTGTTGCGGTGCATGACGCCGTAACGCACAAATTCGGCGTGCTCCAGACCGGGGATCATGCTAAACACCCGTTTCTGTTCGCCCCATTTCAGGTTGGTCTGGAAGCCGACGAGGTTATAGAGCGTGCGGGCCGTGTTCTCGGCACGCAGCTGGACGGCGGCCCAGGGGCGGTGGCCGGTGCGCGGGTCGCGCAGACCGACGGGGCGCAGGGGGCCGAACCGGATCGTATCCGCGCCGCGGGCGGCCATGACCTCAATCGGCATACAGCCCTCGTAGACGGTCAGGTCGCCGTCAAAGTCGTGGAGCGGTGCGCGCTCGGCGGCAATGAGCGCCGCGTGGAACGCCTCGTATTCCTCTTTATTGAACGGGCAGTTCAGGTAGTCCGCCTCGCCGCGGCCATAGCGGGACGCGGCAAAAACCTTGTCATAGTCAAGGCTCTCGGCGGTCACGATGGGCGCGACAGCGTCATAAAAGCTCAGCCGATGGTCGCCGGTCAGCGCGGCGACGGCCTGTGACAGTGCGCCCTCGGTCAGCGGGCCGCTGGCGACGAGCACGGGTGCGCTCTCGTCCAGCGCCGTGACCTCCTCGCGCCGGACCGTGATGTTGGGATGGTTTTCCACCATTTCGGTCACGGCGGTGGAAAACACATCGCGGTCCACGGCCAGCGCACCGCCCGCCGCCACGCGGGCGGTCTCGGCGGCATCCAACAGATGGCTGCCCATCATCTTCATTTCAATTTTCAAAAGGCCCGACGCGGAGTCGGGGCGCTCGGCCTTGAGCGAGTTCGAGCAGATCAGCTCCGCGAAGCCCGCGCTTTTATGGGCCGGGGAATATTTTGCGGGCTTCTGCTCGTACAGCTCGACCTGCACGCCGCGATCCGCCAGCCAAAGCGCCGCCTCGCAGCCGGCCAGACCGGCACCGATGATTTTCACTTGCATAGTTTCTCCGTAACGTCTCTGTTTTCCGCAGGTTGTAGGGGCGGATACGCGCATCCGCCCGCAAGTCGGCAGCCTGTCCGCGGGTCGATGCAAGCATCGACCCCTACAGAAGTGCCGAAAGCGGTCATTTCTTCTCAATCGCCTTCACAAACCCGCACCCCTCTTTGGCGCAGTACAGCTGGCCCTTCTTTTTAAAGAGGGTGCTGCCGCACTGGGGGCACTTTTCGGGCACCGGCTCGTCCCAGGTCATATAGTTGCACTTGGGGTAGTTGCTGCAGCCGTAGTAGACGCGGCCCTTGGCGCTCTTGCGCACCAGCATGTGGCCGCCGTCCAGCGGGCAGAGGCCGCCCGTGTCCTTGACCAGCGGGTGGGCGTTGCGGCACTCCGGGAAGCCCGAGCACGCCACAAACTTGCCGTAGCGGCCAGATTTGATGACCATGGGCCGCCCGCATTTTTCGCAGATCTCATCCGTGGGGATGTCCTCGACCTTGATGCGCTTGCCCTCCATATTCTTCTCGGCCTGCTCCAGGCTCTTTTCAAAGCCCTGGTAAAAGTCGTCGATGGTCTTGACCCAGTCCGCCTGGCCGGCTTCGACAACGTCTAGCTTTTTCTCCATGTCAGCGCTGAATTTCACGTTGACGATGTCGGGGAACTGCTCCATCATGACCGTGTTGACGGCCTGGCCGAGCGGGGTGGTTTTCAGCTTCTTCTGGTCCTTCTCCACATAGCCGCGGTCCACGATGGTCGTGATGATGGGCGCATAGGTGGACGGGCGTCCGATGCCGTTTTCCTCCAGCGCATGGATCAGCGTGGCCTCGGTGTAAAGCGGCGGCGGCTGGGTGAACTTCTGGTCCGCCGTCAGCTTTTTGAGTTTGAGGGTCTGGCCCTCCTCCAGCGGGGGCAGGGCGGTCTCCTTCTTTTTGGCGTCGTCGGTGGATTCCTCGTACAGCGCGGTGAAGCCGTCGAACGAGACGCGGAAGCCCGACGCACGGAACAGGTAGTCCCCTGCCGTGATGGACGCGGAGACGGTGTCCTGAATGCAGTCGGCCATCTGGCTGGCCATAAAGCGGCTCCAGATCAGGCGGTAGAGCTTTGCGGTGTCGCCGCTGATGCTCTGCTCGACCTCGTCGGGGGTCAGCTCGGGCATAGACGGGCGGATGGCCTCGTGGGCGTCCTGCGCGGCGGTGGCGGAGCGGCTTTTCCACTTGCGGGCGGTCTTGCAGACGTAGTTGTCGCCCCAGCGCTCCGCAATAAAGGTCTTGGCCGCGGCCTGAGCCTCGGCGGCAATGCGCAGCGAGTCGGTACGCATGTAGGTGATAAGACCCACCGTGCCGTGGCCCGCAATGTCAACGCCCTCATACAGCGTCTGGGCGGCGCGCATCGTGCGGGTGGCCGAGAAGCCGAACGCACGGCTGGCGTCCTGCTGCAAGGTGGACGTGATAAAGGGCGGCGCGGGCTGGCGGCGGCGCTTGCCCTTTTCGATCTTCGTGATGGTGTAGTCCCTGCCGTCCAGCGCGGCCAGGATGCCGTCGGCCTGCTGCTTATTGGTGACGGTCAGCTTTTTGCCGTCGGCGGTGGCGGCCAGGCGGGCCGTGAACTCGCCCTTCTCGCCCTGCGGGTTCAGCAGCGCGTCGATGTTCCAGTATTCGTCGGGCTTGAAGTTTTCAATTTCCAGCTCACGGTCCCGGATCAGCCGCACGGCCACGCTCTGCACGCGGCCCGCGGACAGGCCGCGGCGGACCTTCTTCCACAGGAACGGGCTGAGCTTATAGCCGACCAGACGGTCCAGCTCGCGCCGGGCCTGCTGGGCGTTGAACAGGTCGATGTTGATGGCGCGCGGGTGGGCCATGCCCTCCTTGACGCCCTTCTTCGTGATCTCGTCAAAGGTCACGCGGTTGGGTGCGCTGGGGTCCAGCCCCAGAATGTTCGCCAGATGCCAGCTGATGGCCTCGCCCTCGCGGTCCGGGTCAGTCGCCAGCAGGACGCCGTCGCACTTTTTGGCCTCGGCCTTCAGCTCCTTGACGAGCTTCTGCTTGCCCTTGATGGTAATATATTTCGGTGTATAGCCATTTTCGACATCAATGCCCAGCGTGCTGGCGGGCAGGTCGCGCACATGGCCCATACTGGCCGTGACCTTGTAGCCGCGGCCCAGATACTTGCCAATGGTCTTTGCCTTGGCAGGGGATTCCACGATGACTAATTTTGGCATAAGTTACCTCAATGTTTAAATTTAGATGACACGCATGCTTCCGAGCGTTGCCTGTAGGGGCGAACATTGTTCGCCCGCCAGCTTATCGCCGCCGCAAACGCCCCGGGTCGTCGAGGACGCCGACCCCTACAGCCGTAGGGGCGGATTCCATATCCGCCCGGGCATCTTGCCACTGTCTTCATCTATTATACTGCAATATATCTTCTCCCCGGCTGCGCCTGGGCTCCGCCCATCAGCTCCAGCTCGGTGCACGCCGCCAGCACCCGTCCGGCGGGCAGGCTTGCGGCGGCGCACAGGGCGTCGATGCTTTGGGGCGTGGGCTTTAACACGGCGTAGACGGCCTGCGCATCGGCGCTGACCGTGGCGGGGTCAAACCGTTGCTGCGCCGGGGCGGCGGTCTCCGCGCCAATACCCAGTATATCCAGCGCGTCCGCGGCTTTGCAGAGCGGCTCGGCGCGATGGGTGCGCAGCAGCTCGTTTGTGCCCTCGCTCAAAGCGCTGTAGATGCTGCCCGGCACGGCCAGCACGGGGCGGCCCAGCCGCTCGGCGTGGCCGACGGTGTTCAGCGTGCCACTGCGGGTGCGGGCCTCGGCGACGCAGAGCGCCTCGCTCTGCGCGGCAATGAGCCGGTTGCGGGCCAGAAAAGTGCCCGTCGTGCGCCCGCTGTAGCCGGGCGGATACTCGCTGCAGACCGCGCCGCCGCCCTTCTCAATGGCGGTGCGCAGCTTCGCGTTGGAGGCCGGGTAGGTCTTGTCGATGGCCGTGCCCAGAAAGGCAATCGTCGGCACATCAGCCTGCACGGCGGCGCGGTGCGCCTCGCTGTCCAGTCCGTCGGCCAGGCCGCTGACGAGCACGACGCCCGCCCGCGCCATCGCCATTGACAGGTCAAACGCGGCCTGCCGCCCGTAGGTGCTGGGCCGCCGCGTGCCCACCATGCCCGCGTACCGCCGCCCGTTCAGGCAGGCGATGTCGCCGGTCACGTAGAGCGCAAGCGGCAGGTCGGGCAGGTCCCGCAAACGGTCCGGATATGCGCCCTCGTCGGGCGTCAGCACGTCGATGCCCGACAGCAGGCAGTGGTCGAGCCGTTCCTCATAATCAAAGGGCGTCGTGTCCCGCAGCTGTGCCAGCGCGTGGGGCGTCAGGCAGGCGGGCGGGGCCTCGGTCCCGGCACGCAGGGCATCGTACAGCTCCGCCGGGTCGGGGTAGAGTGTCAGCAGCTCCTGTGCGTACTGGCACGCCGACCCGACCGCATCCGCCAGCCACAGCCAGGCAAGTGTTTTGTCCATGGTTGCCGACGCCTCCCCCTACGCCTGTATCTGCGTTTTCACACGCCTCTGAAATGCCACAGCAGCACGCTGCCCGCCACTGCCGCATTCAAACTCTCGACGCGGTCTGTCATCGGGATGCGGACGGCCATGTCGCAGGCCTCGACGGTCCTGTCCGTCAGGCCCTGCCCCTCGCTGCCGATGACGACGCACAGCCCGCCCGGGAAATCGTTCCCGGCCTCGTCCAGCGGACGCGAGCGGTAGAGCGCCGTCGCCAGCGTCGTCACGCCGCGGGCACGCAGGGCGGCCAGCGCAGCGGGCAGATCGTCGCTGTGCAGCGTCGGCAGCCGCCCCGCCGCGCCCATCGAGGACCGCAGCGTCTTGGGCGACAGCGGCGACGCGCAGCCCGGCCCCAGCACGACGGCATCAAAGCCGAACGCGGCAGCGCTGCGCAGCAGCGTACCCACGTTGCCGGGGTCCTGCACGCCCTCCAGCATCAAAATGCGGCGGGCCGTGTCCAGCGTGTCCGCGGGCGGCACGGGCGTTTCAAACAGGGCAAACACGCCCTGATTGGATTTGGTGCCGCTTAATTTTTCGGCCACATGGGGCGCGATCTCGGCGGGGTCGAATTGGGCCAGCTCGGGCGTTTTTGCCAGCGCCGCCGCCGTGGCGTACATCGCACGCGGCGTGCAGCTTTTGGCCAGCTCCAGGCAGAGCTTCGGCCCCTCGGCAAAGAAAAGCCCGTCGGCGGCGCGCTGCTTTTCTGAGTCGCGCACCGCGCAGGCGTATTTGATCTTAGCGTTTTCGCGGCTTGTGATCGTTTCCATTGTAGCGCCCCTTTTGGATAAAATCAACTGATTTGTATGAATAAAGGGAAACGGCAGTCTGCCGGAAGGCCGTCCCTCATCCGTCGGCGGTCGGGGCCGCCGACACCTTCCCCCGAAGGGGAAGGCTCCACAGCCTCAAGCCTTCTCCCCTTGGGGGAGAAGGTGGCCCGCAGGCCGGATGAGGGGAGAGCTTTCCTTGGTTGCCCGCTTTTTTGCCATTTCCCCCTTTAAACACAAAAGGACTCGCGCGTGTGCGCGAGTCTTTTATGCAAGCTATTACAGAGCCTTCTTGGCGGTCTCGACCAGAGCGTTGAAGCTGGCGGGATCGTGGATGGCCATCTCAGACAGCATCTTGCGGTTCAGCTCGACGCCGGCCTTCTTCAGGCCGTTCATGAAGGTGGAGTAGTTCATACCCTGAGCACGAACAGCGTTGTTGATGCGGGTGATCCACAGGTTGCGGAACTGGCGCTTCTTCTGCTTACGGCCGACGAAAGCGTAGTTGCCGCTCTTCATAACGGCCTGCTTGGCCATGCGGAAGTGCTTGGACTTAGCACCGTAGTAACCCTTTGCGAGCTTGAGAGTCTTAGCACGACGCTTGTGCGTCATGGTAGCGCCTTTAATACGAGCCATGTTTTATATCTCCTTTGTCTATAACTGGTAGTAACTGACCTTTAAATGTCTTAGTGATTAGCCACCGTAGGGCATCATTTTCTTGACGGCAGCCTCGTTGGTCTTGTCGACGTACTTGGGCATACGCAGGCCGCGGGTGAGCTTGGTGGTCTTTTTGGTCAGGATGTGACGGCGCTTGGACGCATTGCGCTTGATCTTGCCGGAAGCAGTCATCTTGAAGCGCTTCTTGGCGCCGGAAAGGGTCTTGAGCTTCATTTTAGCCATTGTTGTTTCCTCCTAGAGAGTTTACTTTCTTACTTGTTGGGAACGGGGGACATGAACATCATCATGCTGCGGCCCTCAAGCTTGGGCTGCTTGTCGATGACGGCCTTGCCCTCCAACGCCTCGGCAAAACGCTTGTGGACATCCAGACCCAGGCTGGTATGTGCCATCTCACGGCCGCGGAACCGGATGCTCACCTTGAGCTTGTGACCCTGCTGCAGGAACTTGGCAGCCTGGTTCACCTTGGTGTTGAAGTCGTTGGTGTCGATGTTCAGGGAAAGGCGGATCTCCTTGAGTTCAACCACTTTCTGGTTCTTCTTGGCTTCCTTTTCCTTTTTCTGCATCTCGAACCGGTATTTACCGTAATCAAGAATTTTGCACACCGGCGGCTTGGCCTGCGGCGCAACCTTGACGAGGTCAAGGTCCTTGTCGATAGCCATCTTCAGTGCGTCGCGCGGGCTCATAATGCCCATCTGCGCGCCATCTGCCCCGATCAGGCGGATTTCTTTGTCGCGGATCTGCTCATTGATCTCCAGTTCGTTGGATTTGCTGTTGCTGGCGATTGTAACACACCTCCCACAAGTGTATGATAATGACAAAAGCGGCTGCCATTGAAAGCAGCCGCCGAACATACGAAGTTGCGCACCTGTTGTGCGTAATCATGGTATGACCCGGGGCTTTTGCAAACCCTCAAGGTGAGCCGACGGCCTACTGCCGGTTGCTGCTTTTTTTACAAGGGATAGTTTATCATAAAATCAAGGGCGTGTCAAGGGGATTTGGAAAGTTTTTTGCAGCGCTGTAGGGGCCGGGCATGCCCGGCCCGCAACTGTGGGCGGCTGCCCGTTCACGGGCAATTACGCAAGGCTGAGGGCCGGGCATGCCCGGCCTCTACAGAGCTGGTATTATCTGGTATTATAAGGTAGAGGGTATAAAAAATCCCACCACGGGAGGTGGTGGGACTTAATGAAACTCAAAATCAGGCTTCGTTACCAGTCTTGCCGTTCAAAGTGCTATTAGCATTCGCCGTAAAACCAGCGTCAAGCTTATTAGTCTTAGAGACTTCGCTGTAGGTACCTGCTTCATTGCTGTCCTTGGTGTAGGCAACAATGTGCTTGTCCAGAGAAGAAGCGGAAGACTCGGTCTCCACCTCGATCACCTTGCCGTCGGTGAACAGCAGCTTGGCGTAGTGGGTGGTGGTACCGAACTTGGTGTCATCCTGATAGCCCACCACGAAGGCGTAGTCGCTGGAAGACTCAGCCTCGCCGATGGCAATCACGTAGCCCTGAGCGTCCAGATAGAACACTACGTCCTTATCCACGGAGCCAGTGGTGATGTAATCGCTGGTCTTAAACTGAGCAGAATACTTATAGGTCTGGCCATCCACCACAAAGCTCTCGTTGGCGGTGACCTTGGTCACCTCACCGGAGACCTTGCGGGCGGAAGTCATGGACTCGATCTCAGAGGTCTTCTTGCTATAGGTGAAGAGGACCACATCGTCCACGTCATAGCCGGTAGCCTCAAACTTCTTGCCGTCGGCCACAGGAGTCTGGGACAGGTCGGAGACGATCACATAGGGCTCCTCGTCCTCATCCACGTCATCCTGACCCATCACAGAGGAGATCTGGCCGGCGTAAGTGTTTACGATGGAGACGACCACAGAACCCTTCTCGCTGGAGGAGACATACTCCTTGGTAACAAAGATCTCCATCACGGTGCCGTTGCCGGTACCCAGCAGAGCGTTGTCGTTGCTCTTGGACACATTGCTCTGGGAGAAGGTGCTGCCGGTGGTGCCGTCCAGGTTGATGGTCCAGGTGTACTTGTTGGAGTCAGCCAGGGTCTCGCCCACGGTGTTGAACAGCTCCTTGCCGGTGACCTCGCCGTTGAGCACGTAGTCGGCCTCGTCGGCGGCAACCACGACCTGCTCACCCTTGTAGTTCCAGGTGCGGGCGGGACGGGCAAAGGCATCAGA
>ENA-OUQM01000343-OUQM01000343.1-human-gut-metagenome-genome-assembly--contig:-NODE-343-length-33361-cov-8.029004_pt1 | contig 33361 bp, 16 predicted proteins | sample MGYA00237949_ERZ548830 | MGnify/ENA primary metagenome ERZ548830 (study PRJEB26490, sample SAMN05194706) | human gut metagenome | biome: terrestrial biome; feature: human-associated habitat; material...
CGCCGGAGGCAAAAAACATTATGTGAAAAAGAAACCCGCCGGAGGCATAAAAAAGAAAACACTGATGGGAACAGTGAGCCCTCAGAGATAAAAACAAAAACCACCCCCCGAAGCCAAGAAAAGACCCACAAAAAAACAGGCGGGTGATCCTCACCCGCCTGTTTCTCACAAGCTCGCTCAGTTGAACAGCTTGGCAATAGAGATCTCCTGATAGATGCGCTCGATGGCCTCGGCAAACATGGGGGCCACAGACAGATACTTGATCTTGCTGCACCCCTCGCCCATGGACTCCGGAATGGTGTTCAGCAGCGCCAGCTCCTCGATGTTGCTGTTCTCCAGCCGCTCCAGAGCGGGGCCGGACAGCACACCGTGGCTGGCGCAGGCGAACACGCGGTTGGCGCCGCCCACCTCCACGATGGCCTTGGCGGCGTTGCAGAGGGAACCGGCGGTATCCACCATGTCGTCAAAGAGGATGCAGTCCTTACCGGCCACGTCGCCGATGACGTTCATCACCTCGCACTGGTTGGCCTTCTGGCGGCGCTTATCCACGATGGCAAGGTTCATATGCAGCTTCTGAGCGAAGGTCCGGGCACGGGCCACGGAACCCACATCCGGGGACACCACCACCATATCTTCGGCCTTGGAGCCGAACTTCTTGGCATAGTAGTCCACGAAAACCGGGTTGCCCAGCAGGTTGTCCACAGGGATGTCAAAGAAGCCCTGGATCTGGCTGGCGTGGAGGTCCATGGTCAGCACACGGTCCGCTCCGGCGGCGGTGAGCATATTGGCCACCAGCTTGGCGGAGATGGGATCACGGCTCTTGGCCTTGCGATCCTGACGGGCATAGCCGAAGTAGGGGATCACAGCGGTGACACGGCCGGCGGAGGCCCGCTTGCAGGCGTCGATCATAATGAGCAGCTCCATGAGACTGTCGTTGACGGGCTTGCAGGTGGAGTTGATGAGGAACACATCGCTGCCTCGGACGGACTCGTACAGGGAGACGGAGGCCTCGCCGTCAGCGAACGACTTGACCTCGGCCTCACCCAGCTTGGTGCCGATAAGCTTGCAGATCTCCTCCGCCAGCGCCGGATTGGAGTTGCCGGTGAAGAGCTTGATGTCCTTGCCATGAGAAATCATTGTTTTACACACTCGCTTTCTATCATATTCCAAAAATTTCTCTCTCTTGGTGCAGATATATTGAGACGACTGCCGTCGTAACTCACGTTATTTCTTCCACGTTTTCCGCAGCCGGTCCGCCCAGCCCCGGATGTTGGTCTGGCGCTGACGGGCGATGGCCAGAGCGCCCTCCGGCACGTCGTCGGTAACGGTGGACCCGGCGGCGGTGTAGGCCCGGTCCGCCACGGTGACGGGGGCGATGAGGTTGGTGTTGCAGCCCAGAAACACGTCGTCGCCAATGGTGCAGCGGTGCTTTTTGTGGCCGTCATAGTTGGTGGTGACGGTGCCGCAGCCGAAGTTCACCCGCTGCCCCACGTCGCTGTCGCCCACATAGGTCAGATGGCTGATCTTGGTGCCGTCTCCGATGACGGAGTTCTTCACCTCCACGAAGTCCCCCACCCGGCAGTGGTCACCGATACAGCAGTTGGGCCGGACATAGGTGAAGGGCCCCACGGTGGTGTGGCTGCCGATGGTGCTCTCATTGACCTGCGAGGCATTGATGGTGGTGTCCTTTCCCACGATGCAGTCCCGCACCATGGCGTTGGGGCCGATCTCGCAGCCGGAAGCGATGGCGGTATGGCCCCGGAGGATGGTACCCGGCAGCAGGGTCACGCCGGGAGCGATGGAGCAGCGGGGATCGATATAGGTGGTGGCGGGGTCTACGACGGTGACGCCCGTCATGCGCCGCAGCAGCAGCTCACGGGCATCCGGCATGGCGGCATTCAGCGCCGCCTCATCCGCCACCGGGCGGAATACCGGCGGCAGCGTCTGCGTCTGCCACAAACTGCGGATGCCGCAGGCCTCCGCCGGGCAGTCCGTCAGAGGGATGCCGCTCTCCAGCCGGGCCTTCAGCGTCCCGACCTCGGCGGCGTATACGCTGCGGCTGTCCTCCGGGCCGTACACCGGCACCACGGGGCCGGGGACCACGATGACCTCACCCTCTGCATCGGCCAGCGCCTCCTGAGCGGAGGCGAACAGCCGGGTGTCGAAGCCCTCCATGACCTCCCGTACCTCATTCTGCCACGCCTCGTCACACACAATAAAAAACCGCTGAGCGCCGCAGACCGTCAACTCCTGTGCCACCCAGGTCAGTACCGGGCAAAACAGGATCGGCCGCAGCATCAGCGGTTTGTCACAGGGGGCGCAGCCGCCCTTCAGATCCAAAAATACCACACTACGATCCATGGGAATCCTCCCCCTCTCTGCATACTGCCTCTATTATAACAGACTTTACAAAGAAATCCAGTATTTTTCACATATTTTCCCGGCAATAATTTTTCTCAGGGCAGGAAATCTCTCCCACGGAGGAGAGGGAGCCGCAAAAAGCGACGGTTTTTGCGGTGAAGCGAAGGAAAATTTTATATTTTTAAGAAAAAATATGTGGATTCTGCAAGTTATAGTTGCATTTTTTTGCGGATTGCATTACAATACATGAATCGATGAAACGATGCGCCCGCAGGGGCGGGAAGGGAGGGAGCGGCTCCGTGCTGAATATCGTATTGGTGGAGCCGGAGATCCCCCAGAACTGCGGCAATATCGCCCGCACCTGCGCCGCTACCGGCAGCCGCCTGCACCTGATCCGTCCGCTGGGCTTTGATATCTCCGACCGGGCCGTGAAGCGGGCGGGGTTGGACTACTGGCATCTGGTGCAGGTGCAGGACTACGAGAGCCTGCCGGACCTCTTTGCCCAACACCCGGAGGCGGGGGAGGAACTGTGGCTGGCCACCACCAAGGCCCCGCAGGACTATACGCAGGCCCGCTTCACGCCGGACAGTTGGCTCTTCTTCGGCAAGGAGACGGCGGGGCTGCCGGAGTGGTTCCGCACGGCCCACCGGGAGCGCTGCATCCGTCTGCCCATGCGGCGGGAGGCCCGCAGCCTGAATCTCAGCAACTCCGTGGCCATCCTCACCTACGAGGCCCTGCGCCAAAACGGCTTCCCCGGCCTTACCGGCACGGGGGAGATGGCGGAATAAGTACTATTTTTCATAAAGGAGTCTACCGATATGAACTACAATAAAAAGACCATCATGGATGTAGACGTGGCGGGGAAGAAGATCCTGCTGCGCTGTGACTTCAACGTCCCGCAGGATAAGGCCACCGGTGCCATCACCAGCGACAAGCGCATCGTGGCGGCCCTGCCCACCATCCGGTATCTGCTGGAGCGTGGGGCGGCGGTCATCGCCTGCTCCCATTTAGGCAAGCCAAAGGGCCAGTGGAAGGAGAGCCTGACGCTGGCTCCCGTGGCGGAGCGGCTGAGCCGGCTGCTGGGTCAGGAGGTCATCTTCGCCAAGGACATCGTGGGTGAGGACGCCAAGAGCAAGGCGGCGGCCCTGCAGGGCGGCCAGATCATGCTGCTGGAGAATCTGCGCTTCGATCCCCGTGAGGAGAAGAACGACCCCTCCTTCGCCAAGGAGCTGGCCTCCATGGCGGAGCTATACGTCTCCGACGCTTTCGGCACGGTCCACCGGGCCCACGCCTCCACCGCCGGTGTGGCGGCCTTCCTGCCCGCCGTCTCCGGCCTGCTGGTGGCCCGTGAGCTGGAGGTCATGGGCGGTGCATTGGATGACCCCAAGCGCCCCTTCGTGGCGGTGCTGGGCGGCGCCAAAGTCTCCGACAAGATCAATGTCATCAACAATCTGCTGGATAAGGCTGACACCGTCATCATCGGCGGCGGCATGGCCTATACCTTCGCCAAGGCGCAGGGCGGCTCCATCGGCAAGAGCCTGTGCGAGGACGATAAGCTGGACTACGCCCGCCAGATGATCGCCAAGGCGCAGGAGAAGGGCGTGAAGCTGCTGCTGCCTACGGACACCGTGGCCGCCACGGAGTTTTCCGCCGACGCCGAGAGCCGTGTGGTCCCCACCGACGCCATCCCCGACGATATGGAGGGGCTGGACATCGGCCCGGAGACGGTGCGGTTGTTCTGCGGCGCCGTCCGTGGCGCCGGCACCGTGGTGTGGAACGGCCCCATGGGCGTGTTCGAGTTCGAGAAGTTCGCCGCTGGCACCCGTGCCATGGCGCAGGCGCTGGCCGACAGCGGCGCCGTGACCATCGTGGGCGGCGGTGACAGTGCGGCAGCCGTGGAGCAGATGGGCTTTGCCGACAGGATCACCCACATCTCCACCGGCGGCGGCGCCTCTCTGGAATTTCTGGAGGGCAAGGAGCTGCCGGGCGTGGCGTGCCTGCTGGATAAGTAAACACAGAGCGTTGTGTGTTCTATGATATATAGGGAAAGATCTGTAAGGAAAGAGGAGCAAGAGAAATTATGAATCGCAGATACCGTAAGACCATTATCGCCGGCAACTGGAAGATGAATAAGACTGCCAGCGAGACTAAGAAATTTGCTGAGGAGCTGAAGGCCATCCTGCCCAAGGCCAAGTGGTGCGACGTGGTGGTGTGCGTCCCCGCCGTGAATATCCCCGCCGCCATGAAGGCCTTCAAGGACGTTCGGGTGTCCGTGGGCGCTCAGAACGTATTTTATGAGAAGTCCGGCGCCTACACCGGCGAGGTGTCCGCCGATATGCTGAAGGATCTGGGCGTCAAGTACGTCATCATCGGCCACTCCGAACGGCGGCAGTACTTCGGTGAGACGGACTTCACCGTCAATAAGAAGGTGCTGGCGGCGCTGGAGGCGGGCCTGCATCCCATCATCTGCGTGGGCGAGAGCCTGGAGCAGCGGGAGCTGGGCATCACCATGGAGCTCATCGCTCTGCAGGTGAAGTCCGCTCTGGCCGGCGTACCGGCGGAAAAGGTCCGCAAGTGCGTCATCGCCTATGAGCCCATCTGGGCGATCGGCACCGGCAAGACCGCTACCGCCGAGCAGGCGGCGGAGGTCTGCACCTTCATCCGCACCACCGTGCGCCACCTGTACGGCGCCCGCATCGCCCGCTCCGTCACCGTGCAGTACGGCGGCTCCATGAAGCCCGCCAACGCAGCGGAGCTGCTGAGCCAGCCGGATATCGACGGCGGCCTCATCGGCGGGGCCTCCCTGAAGGCGGCGGACTTTGTGGAGATCGTCAACGCCGCCAATCAGGAATAAACCTGCGGGAGGAACTGCTATGGGTAAAACGCCTACTACTCTCATCATCATGGACGGCTTCGGCCTGACCCAGCCCGGCCCCGGCAACGCCGTCAGTCTGGCCAATACCCCGGTGCTGGACCGCCTGTGGGCGGATCATGCCCACACCACCCTGTCCGCCAGCGGACTGGACGTGGGCCTGCCGGAGGGGCAGATGGGCAACAGTGAGGTAGGCCACACCAACATCGGCGGCGGCCGGGTGGTGTTTCAGGATCTGCCCCGCATCAGCCGTGCCATCGAGGACGGCACGTTCTTTGCCAACGAAGCCTATCACAAGGCGGTGGACGACTGCCTGCAAAAGGGGACCCGGCTGCACCTGTGCGGCCTGCTGTCCGACGGCGGCGTCCACTCCCATATTCAGCATCTGTACGCCCTGCTGGAGCTGGCCCGCCGCAAGGGGCTGGATCGGGTGTATATCCACGCCTTTCTGGACGGACGTGACGTGTCCCCCACCAGCGGCAAGGGCTTTGTGGCGGACTGCGCCGAGACCTGCCGCCGTCTGGGGGTAGGCAAGATCTCCACCGTCATGGGCCGCTACTATGCCATGGACCGGGACAACCGCTGGGAGCGGGTGCAGCTGGCCTATGACGCCATGGTCTACGGCGAGGGCAACCAGAACCCCGACCCGGTGGACGCCGTGGCCCAGTCCTATGTGGCGGGCGTCACCGACGAGTTCATGGAGCCGGTGGTCTGCGACAGCGACGGCACCGTCTCCGATAACGACAGCGTCATTTTCTTCAACTTCCGTCCCGACCGGGCCAGAGAGATCACACGAGCCATCGTGGACCCGGACTTCACCGGCTTTCAGCGGGAGTTTTTCCCCACCACCTACGTCTGCAATACGGAGTACGACGCCTCCATGCCCAACGTGCTGGTGGCGTGGCCCCGTGTGGCGGTGAAGAACGGGCTGGGCGAGTACCTCAGCTCACTGAGCCTGACCCAGCTGCGGATCGCTGAGACGGAGAAGTATGCCCACGTCACCTTCTTCTTCAACGGCGGTGTCGAGAAGCAGTATCCCGGCGAGGACCGGGTGCTGGTGCCGTCCCCCAAGGTGGCCACCTATGATCTCCAGCCGGAGATGAGCGCCTATGAGGTGTGCGACAAGTGCGTCGAGCGCATCAACTCCGGGGCCTACGACGTGGTGATCCTGAACTTCGCCAACTGCGACATGGTGGGCCATACCGGGGTACTGGAGGCCGCCGTGAAGGCGGTGGAGACGGTGGATACCTGTGTGGGCCGTGTGGTGGAGGCCACCCTGAAAATGGGAGGCATCGCCATGATCACCGCCGACCACGGCAACGCCGAGGTGATGCGCCAGCCCGACGGCAGTCCCATGACCGCCCATACCACCAACCCCGTACCCTTTATCCTCTGCGGCGCTGGCACGGAGCTGCGGACCGGCCGTCTGGCGGATATCGCCCCCACCATTCTGGATGTGATGGGTCTGGCCTGCCCGCCGGAGATGGACGGTAAGAGCCTCATCGTCCGGTGAGAAAAATGCCCTTCCGCCGAAAAAATGATTAAAAAAGTCTCTGCCTGTGCATACTGAGGGCAGAGACTTTTTTGTGTCCCATTTCGGCGTGCCGCACACCGTCAACCATGCGGCTTCCGGCGCTCTGCGCCGGAACGGAAAGGCAGCTATGAGCAGAATCGACCGTTCCAAGTCCCGCTCCGCCGGCGGCAAGGGCTTCTACATAGCCCTTGCTCTCTGCCTTGCGGCAGTGGGAGCCATCGGCTATTTCACCCTGATCCGCCCCGCCAACGTCACCATCGACGACCCCACCCCGCCCACCCGGCAAACCGAGCGCAATGACGCCCAGTGGACGGCCCCGGTGCTCCAGCCGGAGCCCATAGAGGTCCCGGCCGTGGAGGAGGAGCCCGCCCCGGAGCCGGAGGACCTGCTGCCGCAGGTAGTGTCTCCGCTGGACGGCACCACCGTCACGGTGTTCAGCACCACGGAACTGATGTATGACGAAACCATGGCGGACTGGCGCACCCACAACGGGCTGGATATCCAAGCCGCCGAGGGTGACGCCGTCAAAACCGCCGCAAGCGGCATGGTGGTGTCGGTCAAGAGCGACGAGCTCATGGGAACCACCGTGGTCATCGAGCACGCCGGCGGCTACACCACCCAGTATAGCTGCCTGCAGGCCGAACCCCCGGTAACGGAGGGCCAGCAGGTGGCGGCAGGGGATATCATCGGTCTGGTGGGCAGCACCGCTGCCGCCGAGAGCAGCATGGGCCCCCATCTGCACTTCTCCGTGGCCAAGGACGGCGTCATCATTGACCCGTCGGAGTATATCGGCTAAGCCGTGCAGCGCTCCGGGTATCGTCCCTCCACCAACCACGCACCCATAAAAGGCCCCGCTGCGGCATCGCCGCAGCGGGGCCTTTTGCGAGAGCCGCAAAACCTGCCAAAAACGTTTGAAATGTATGGAATATTTGGCTAAAAATTTCAATATTTTTGGCTCATATGTTCAATTTTTATGGAAAACGCACAGAAAATTCGTGTACCATTTTGCCCCAAAGCCGCAGACAGTCCCGCCGCCGGTTTGGTATAATATACCCGGAACAAAAAGAGCCGTCCCGGACGGCGAAAACGCAACAGGGTGAAAGGAAAAGGATTATGGCCATCAAAATTGGTATCAACGGCTTCGGCCGCATCGGCCGTGTGGTGCTGCGGATTCTGGCGGAGGATCCGGAGCAGTACGAGATCTGCGGCATCAACCTCCGCAAGGCGGACGTGGATTACATGGTGTACCTGCTGAAATATGACTCCGTATTCCGCAACTTCAACGGCACGGTGGAGCACGAGGGCGGCGATCTGGTGGTCAACGGCCATAAGATCAAGGTGTTCAGCCAGTCTGACGCCGCCATGATCCCCTGGCATGAGTGCGGCGCCGAGTACATCATCGAGTCCACCGGCGCCAACAACACCACCGAGAAGGCCTCCCGCCACTTCAAGGGCGGCGCCAAAAAGGTGCTGCTGACGGCCCCCGCCAAGGACGAGGTGACCCCCACCTTCGTGTTCGGCGTCAACGACAGCCTGTACCGCCCGGATATGAAGGTAGTCTCCAATGCCAGCTGCACCACCAACTGTCTGGCCCCGCTGGCCAAGGTAGTGCATCAGGAGTTCGGCATCGAGCAGAGCCTCATGTCCACCATCCACGCCTCCACCGCCAAGCAGAAGGCCGTGGACTCCCGTGGCGGCAGCGACTGGCGCACCGGCCGCTCCATCCTCAACAACATCATCCCCACCTCCACCGGCGCCGCCAAGGCCGTGGGCCGGGTCATTCCCTCCCTGAAGGGTAAGATGACCGGCATGGCCTTCCGTGTGCCCACGGCGGACGTGTCCGTGGTGGACCTGACGGCCCGCCTGTCCCGCACCACCACCTATGCCGAGATCTGCTACGCCATCCGCCACGCCTCGGAGACGTACATGAAGGATATCATCGGCTACACCACCGATCAGGTGGTGTCCACCGACCTCATCGGCAATCCCTGCCCCTGCATCTTCGACGAGACTGCCGGTATCATGCTGGATCACGACTTCGTCAAGCTCATCGCCTGGTACGATAACGAGTGGGGTTACAGCAACATGGTGGTTCGTATGCTGCGGCATATGTACGAGCAGGATCAGGCTGCCCAGTAAACTTCTTTTTCACCCAAACCATACAAAACCGGGAGCGGAGCCGTTTCGGCTCCGCTCCCGGCCTTCTGCGCTCCATCGACAGGCAAGGCCCCTCAGTCATTTGGCTGAGGGGCCTTGCCTTATAAGGGGGGAAAGAAGGGCATCAGATTCAGAACCGCCGTCTCCGCCGACGGGGCGCCATACCGGTGACGGCTGCGCCGTACATCCTGACAGCCCCGACGCTCTGTCTCACGGGGAAGCTCCCCTCGGTTTGTAACGATTCCGTGAATCCTGCGGCGGGGCGCTTGCTTTCGCCGGGACCGGGTGCTACACTTTATCTATTATGCAGTGCAGTTCCCAAGGAGGAGCGTTCTATGGTCAAATTCAGCGTGAAAAAGCCCCTGACCGTCTTTGTGGCGGTGCTGGCGGTGTTGGTGCTGGGCGTGGTGGCGTATCTGAAAATGACACCGGATCTGCTGCCCAACATGGATTTCCCCTATGTGGTCATCGTCACCACCGACCCCGGTGCCAGCCCGGAGGCGGTGGAGTCCGCCGTCACCCGCCCCATGGAGCAGTCCATGTCCACGCTGGATCGAATCAAGTCCGTGACCTCCACCTCGCAGGACAGCGTCTCCATGGTGGTGCTGGAGTTTGAGGACGGCGTGAACATGGACACCGTCAGCGTGGACATCCAGCAGAAGATCAACATCCTGCAAGGCTCTTGGGACGACGGCGTCGGCACCCCCTATGTGCTGAAGATCAACCCCTCCATGCTGCCGGTGCAGGTGGCGGCGGTGTCGTACAGCGGCAAGGATGTGACGGAGCTGTCGGATTTTGTGGAAAATACCCTCACCCAGAAGCTGGAGGGCATCTCCGGCGTAGCCAGCGTCACCGTCAGCGGCACGGTGCAGCGGCAGGCCCATATCATCCTCAGTCAGGAGAAGCTGGATGCCCTCACCGCCACGCTGCGGGAGGCTATCGGCAAGACACTGGACGAGACGGCCAGCCGGCTGGAGGGGACCCGCAGCCAGCTGGAGAGCGCCAAGGGGGCCATCCGCTCGACGGAGGAGTCCGCCGTCCGGGAGGCTGCCATGCAGGCCCTGACCGCCGTGCAGCAGTCTCTGACCACCCTCCGCAGCAGCCAGAGCCGGCTGGAGACGAACCTGAAGGAGCTGGCGGAGATCCAGGCGCTGAAGGTGCAGCTGGATGCCAAAAACGCCGTCTATCAGGCCCGGATGGAGGCCATCCGGCAGGACGATTCCCTGACGGAGGAGGAGAAGGCGGAGCAGCTGGCCGCCATCGAAAACGACCCGGAGTACATCCAGCTGCAGGCGGACCTTGCGGAGCTGGAGCTGCGAATCGCCGCACTGAACACCTCGTGGGAGCGGGCGGCGGAGGACGCCAAGCGGTGGCAGGAGACGCTGGAGCAGCTAAAAGAGCAGATCCGCCGGCTGGAGGATGATTCCGAGGTGGCCTCCATTGCCGACGAGGTAACATCGGGAGTCATCACCATGGCCGATGGCGTCACCCAGCTGCTCTCTGCCAATGTGCAGCTGGACAGCGCCCTGACCCAGCTGGAGCAGGGTCTCCGGACGCTGGAGTCCTCCCGTGCCTCGGCGCTGGAGCAGGCGGACCTCTCCGGGATTCTGAACATCCAGACCATCACCGCCCTGCTGACGGCTCAGAACTTCTCCATGCCCGCCGGGTATCTGCAGGAGGACGGCGTGAACTACATGGTTTCCGTGGGCGACAGCATCTCCTCCCGTCAGGAGCTGTCGGACATGGTACTCTTTGATCTGGGCTTGGAGGGCGTGGAGCCGGTGAAGCTCTCCGACGTGGCGGAGATCGTGGTGACGGATAACTCCGATGAGATCTACGCCAAGCTCAACGGCGACAACGGCGTCATCGTCTCCTTCAACAAGCAGTCCGCCTACGCCACGGCGGAGGTGTCCGACAACATTCAGGCCCGCTGCGACACGCTGGAGAAAGAGTACGACGGCCTGCACTTCGTGCCGCTGATGGATCAGGGGGACTACATCTATATCATCATTAACTCCATCCTGTCCTCCTTGGGCTGGGGCGCTCTGTTCGCGGTGCTGATCCTGTACCTGTTCCTGAAGGACCTGCGGCCCACCCTCATCACCCTCTGCTCCATCCCCGTCAGTGTGATCTTCGCCGTGGTGCTGATGTACTTCTCCGGCGTCACCATCAATATGATCTCCCTGTCGGGTCTGGCGGTGGCAGTGGGTATGCTGGTGGATAACTCCGTGGTGGTCATCGAGAATATCTACCGGCTGCGCTCCAAGGGAGCCACCGTCATTCAGGCGGCGGTGTCCGGTGCGGCGCAGGTGGTGGGGGCCATCACCGCCTCCACCCTGACCACGGTGTGCGTGTTCCTGCCCATTGTGTTCGTGGAGGGCATCACCAAGCAGCTGTTCACCGATCTGGCCTTGACCATGACGTATTCTCTCCTGGCCAGCCTCATCGTGGCCCTGACACTGGTGCCGGCCATGGCCTCCGGGATGCTGAAAAAGGAAAAAGCCGTGAAGACCGGCCTGCTGGAGCGGGTCTATCCCGCCTACCGCAGGGCGGTGGGCTGGTCGCTGGGCCATAAGGCCGTGGTACTGCTGCTGGCGGTGGTGCTGCTGGCTGGCTCTGCGTGGGGTGCCGTCAGCCGGGGCTTCGTGTTCATGCCCCAGATCGATATGAATAACGTCAGCCTCACCGTCACCATGCCGGAGGGCATCAGCCGGGAGGAGGCGGTGGCACTGGCGGACGAGGTGGTGCGCCGGGCCGGTACGGTGGAAAATGTGGATGCCGTGGGTGCCATGATGTCCTCCGGCAGCGGCATGGATATGAGCAGCATGATGGGCGGCTCCGGCGGTGCCTATGACGTCACCGCCTACGTCACCATGCCCGAGGGGGCCTCCGGCGCCAAGGCAGGCAAGGCCATCGAGGAGCTGTGCGCCGACCTGCCCTGTCAGGTGACGGCCTCCGGCTCCATGGACAGTATGTCTACCTATCTGGCGGGCAGCGGAGTCTCTCTGAAGGTCTACGGCGATGACATGGAGGACCTCCAGTCCTCCGCCAAGGCGCTGGCGGCGACCCTGAAAACCGTGGAGGGTACCGGCGAGGTGTCCGACGGTCTGGAGGAGGCCACCACGGCCCTCCACATCTCCGTGGACCGCAACGCCGCCATGGGAAAGGGCGTCACCGTGGCGCAGGTGTATATGGCGGTGGCTTCTGCCCTGACCAACACCTCCGCCTCCTCCGGCCTGACGCTGGATGGGCTGGAGATGGAGGTTTCCGTCCAGTCCCCGGAGGAGAGCCGCATGACCCGTGAAAAACTCATGGATCTGGAGATCACCCCGTCCAGTGGTACGAATCTGGACAGTATGAGTCACATAAGTGGTATGAGCGGCAGCACCTCCTCCATGGGCGGAATGTCTGCGCTGGCGGGCGGCAGCACGTCCTCCGGCGGCAGCGCCCTGACGGACGCTGCCGGTCAGGAAGTGTCCGGCTTCCGTCTGGGCGACGTGGCCACCATTGAGGAGACCGTCAGCCTCGGCAGCATCCAGCGGGAGCAGCAGCGCCGCTGCGTTACCGTCACGGCGGAGGTAGCCGAGGGCTACAACGTCACCAAGGTCACAGCCGCCGCTCAGACGGCGGTGGCCGGGGTAGACCTGCCGCAGGGCATCACCGCCCAGTTCAGCGGCGAGAACGAGGCCATCATGGATGCCATGGGCCAGCTGCTGCTGATGCTGGGGCTGGGTGTGCTGCTGGTGTATCTGGTGATGGTGGCGCAGTTCCAGTCGCTGCGCTCCCCGCTGATCGTCATGTTCACCATCCCGCTGGCCTTCACCGGCGGCTTTCTGGCCCTGCTGATCTCCGGCATCGAGCTGAGCGTGGTGTCCCTCATCGGCTTTGTGATGCTGGTGGGCGTCATCGTCAACAACGGCATCGTGCTGGTGGACTACATCAACCAGCTGCGCCTGTCGGGGATGGAGCGGCGGGAGGCCATTGTGGAGGCCGGTGTCACCCGTCTGCGGCCCATTCTCATGACGTCCCTGACCACCATTCTGGGCCTTGTGGTCATGGCCTTCGGCGGCGACGCCGGTACGGCTCTGATGCAGCCGGTGGCGCTGGTGTGCATCGGCGGTCTGCTGTACGCCACCCTCATGACGCTGCTGGTGGTGCCGTGTATGTATGACCTCCTCAGCCGCCGGGAGCTGCGGAAGGTGGAGGAGACGGACCTGCAGACGCTGGATATCTGATGAGATAGAGGACTCTTCGGAGACTTTCTCTGATAGGCAAATAGACAAAAAGCAGGCACATGGTCATCCGGCCATGTGCCTGCTTTTTGTCAGGATCCCGTATGGGACCGGCGCAGATGCTCCACCAGCGCATATACGATGCGGACATCTGCCTCCGTCAATCCGGCGATGCTGATGGCGGTGGGGCTGATCGCAGTGTTTTATTTTGCGCTGCGGCTCAGAGACAAGCGCAAAAACGGCTGAGCGGAACAGTGTTTTGCTCTGCATGGGAGATGGTCAAGGGATTTGACGCAGCATGGGCAGATTTCTGCCCGGCAAAGCCATGCTTGCCCTCGTCCATCTATGGTATTCTGAACAGAAAAAACAGGGAGACGGCCCGGATAGACGGGTGTCCGTAAAACAGTTAATCCTCCGTATGGCTTAGACCATGCGGAGGATTTGTTTATGTCTGATCTTCAAACTTGCTGGCGGCAAACGGTTTGTCAAAACCGTTTGCGGACGGCAAGTCCACAAGGGATAGACGCACAAGCGTCGCAAGGGAGTGTAGCTCCCTTGACGGAACGAAGTGACGAAACATGCTCGGTCGAGCAGTTTTCTTCTGCTGACCGGGAATGAAGCTCCGCAGGACGCACTACTCTCGACAGAGAGTATAGAAGTGCGCCCTTTAGTTCCTAAAGGGATTTTATCAGTTCGACAAATCGGAAGTTATTGCTCTAATACGTAATATGAATCATATTCTGTACCGTCATGTCCAATCAACTTTTCTTCTGAATACTTAAAGCCCAATCTTTTCAATGCTGAAATACGTTCAACCGCTAAATCTATCGCTTTTGTAGCAATTTTATCACATTGAAAAAGTACATATGCAGGTTCAATTATCAACTCCAAAATTTTAACAATCTCACTTGTAATTTCATAATCGCTCCGAATATCCAATCTAAGTAAACCACAATTTGTAAAATAATCTTCGGCTTCTCGATGAAAAAGTTCTATCGTACCCACCGCCTCATTTGTTTCCTTTGAAACAATCGTCCAACGGACAAAACCCTGTCTATCATATTCCCAATGCCAAAATTCAATCGCTTGTTCCATTCTTTTTTCAGTTGTATAGTAAAAATCATCTCCACCACAATTATCACTATTAAAAAATGGTACTGATTTTTCATCAGAATATACTTTTAACAAATCCGCCTTGTCCTCTTTGTTTGTCATTCTTAGCATATAATATTCATTTTCATAAATAGGGCAATTTTCATATACATCAACCGTCATGTTAATCCTCCTCAAATTCCGATTTGTTGCTCACTTTTCGTATTCAAATTATACCATAAAACTTGTGAACAATTCTACCGCAACTTTGGACTATATGAGAAAAGTCCGAACAGTTTTCTGCCCGGACTTCCTCGCTCAATCATAAATCAATTCCGCTTTCACAATCTCCTCTGCCTGTGCCTTGCAAGCGTTCATCTGCCGCACCCATTCCATTTGATTATCGGCTTTCAGTTGCTCGGTCACGCCGTTTTGCTCTGCATGGGAGATGGTCAAGGGATTTGACGCAGGATGGGCAGATTTCTGCCCGGCAAAGCCATGCTTGCCCTCGTCCATCTATGGTATTCTGAACAGAAAAAACAGGGAGACGGCCCGGATGGGCCGCCTCCCTGTTTTTTGATCCGCAGATAGATGGCAGCGAGGAGGCTGCCGCCATTATGCGGTGCGGTGGCTGTTTCTCCGCCGGAGTACCAGCAGCAGGAGCGCCAGACCGGCGCAGGCTGCCAGCACGATCACCCACAGCGTCAGGGGTGCTTCGTCCCCGGTGGGGGCGGCAGGCAGCTTCTCGGTGACGGTGTCCGCCTGCCGGAGTTCACGGCTGGCCTGAGCGTCGGCAAAGTACTTGCCGCAGGCGGCGCAGTACCAGTACTCGATGTTGCCGGGGGCCTCCGTGGTGGCGGCCTTGGCCTCCACATGGCGCAGATCGGCGTGACGATGGGCGTCCACGTCGCCGTAAGCCCCGCCGCAGACCTCACACACGGCCCGGTCCACGCAAGTGGCCTCGCCGCCGGTGCAGCTCTCGGTTTCCGAAGCGCCGCAGCCGGAGATGGTGCAGGTGCGGGTGTGGGTGTCGTCGCCGTTGGAGCTCCAGTCGCCCCAGGTATGGCCGTCGTTGACGGTGATCTCCAGCCGGGACTCGTTGCCGGCGGGATCGGTGGCCGTCACCAGCTGCGTCCCCTCGGAGGGCCGGAGCACCAGCCGGCCCTCCGTCAGCTCCACGGGAGTGCCGTTTACGGTGACGGTGACGGGGTATGCGTCGGTGATGGTCAGGGTCACTGCGGCGCAGTACACGCCGCCGTTTTCAGCCCCGGTGATGGCGGGGGCCGTGGCGTCCAGCACCATGCCGTCGGAGCGGAGGCAGGTGACGTTGCCCGCCCGGTCGGTGATGCGGGCATAGACCACATACTGGCCGTCCGGAGCCAGCGCCAGCGCCTTTTCATAGGGCAGGAAGGTCTCCTGCTCCAGCACCGGGATGTCCAGATCCTCGGCGCTCAGCAGATACTCCGTGGCCGCCACGCCGCTGGTCTCGTCGGCAGAGGTGATGACCACGGTCTGCTCCTCCCGATAGAAGAGGTCGAAGGTGATCCTGGACAGGAAGGACTGCCAGACCGTCCGCTCGTCCACCCGGATCTCGCCGGTGGGCTGGGTGCGGTCGATGCGGTACTGCTCCGTCACCTGAAGGGAGATGGCGCCGGTGGCCAGATCCTTCACATAGAAGGTCAGCCGGCCCTCCGCCGTCTCGTCGGCGGCCCGCAGGGTCTGCTGCCACACGCCGTCGGCGGTGTCCGTCAGGGACAGGAGATAGCCCTCCGCCGCCGTCACCACGAAGTCGTGGTTGATCCAGTCGTTGGAGTTGACGGCATACTCGCCGCCGGTGAGGGCGTAGGGGAGGATGGAGGCAGTAATGCCGGTGGGCTGGGTCAGGGCGTAGTTCCCGGCGTCAGCGCCGGTGAGGGAGAACTCGGTGAAACGAATGGCGATGTCCTCTGCCGTCCGGATGGAGGTGAAGGAGGGAGTCCCCTTCACCAGCGCCACATGGTCGCCGGACACGGCGTTGCCCAGAGTGGGCTCACCGTCGTACTCCGCCCGATCCGTGCCGTCGTAGAGCTTATCCTGAATGTGCAGGTCCTCCACCGTTACCGTCCGGACGGTGATGTCCGCCGTGGTGCCGGCAGGCTGGGAAGCCAGGGTGTAGTTTTCGGCGGCGTCGCCCTCCAGCGAGAAGCCGGAGAAGGAGACGGTCTTGCCGGTGCCGACGTTCTTGCCGTCGTAGGTGGCAGAGCCGGTGACGATGCGGAGGTCATTGCCGTCGAAGTTGGCGCTGAGGGTGCCGCCTGTCACGATGGTGGCGTCGGTGGTGCCGTCATAGGTCTTGGAGGGCTCCACGGTGACGCCGTCGATGGTGACACGCTTGGCGGTGATGCGGAAGTTCCGCTGGGCGCTGGCGGAGGCGTAATCATCGTCGGCCGCCGCCGTGACCCGGACGGTGTAGCTGCCCACAGCCTTGGGGGCCTGCGTGGTGAACTCGCCGCCCTGCGCCCGGTATTCCACCGTGAGAGCGCCGGTTCCGAGAGAGGTGATGGCGGGAGCTTCCACCGGCTGGCCGTTGTAGTCACGGCTCACGTCATCCAGAATGGCGACGCTGCCTTCGGCCTTCTGGACGGACAGGGCCACAGAGGTCATGGCCGGTGCCTCGCTGGCCTCGTAGCGGGCGTTGTAGGCCACGCCCAGGGGGGCGTAGGTGACGTACAGGGTGTAGTCCCCGGCGGCCAGCGCCTGCAGCGTGGCGGCAGGCAGGGTCACGGTGCCGTCCTCGGCGGCGGTGAAGCCCGCCAGAGGCGTGCCGTCCGCCAGCTGCACGCCGGTGACGGTGTTGCCGTTGAGGGCGACGTGGAAGGAGACATCCTGTCCGCTGCGCTTGACATAGGTGATCTGCCGGGTATCCGCCTGAGCGTCGGTGTAGACCACCACGCCGTCGGAGTTCAGAACGGTGATGTTCCCGGCCCGGTCCGTGACCCGCAGGTACGCATAGCCCTTCTGGCCGGGCTGGATGGAGAAGCTGCCGCTGCCGTCGGTGAGGGACAGGTCCGTCCAGCTGCCGGTGATGGCGTCCTGACTGGCAAAGACGGTGTCAGACAGCATCCATGCCGCCGTGTCCACGCCGCTGCCCAGGTCGGAGACCGTTACCGTCACGGTCTGGGTGCTCTTGAAGAACAGGCCGAAGGTGACGGTGTTCAGGAACTGGCGGAAGGGATTCCCGGCGATGGTCAGCTCCGCCTCCGGCGGGGTGATATCCGCCACGCCGGTGACGGTGATGGTCAGGTCGCCCTCCACGCTGGGGATCAGGCACTCGTCGAAGTCCACATCGCCCATGCCGCCGGGGGTCTGGCCGTTGACCAGCAGGGAGTAATCCGGCAGCTTGGAGTAGCCGGGGGCGATATCCACCCGGAACCGGTAATCCTGCCCGTGGCGGACGGTGGACTCGCCGGTGAAGGTGAAGCCTGTGCCGGTGGGCGGTGTCACGGTATAGGTCCGATACACCGACACCGTGACAGTGGTGCGGTTGCCGGCCACGTCTACGGCCACGATCTCGTGGGAGACGTTGTCGGCGGGGAGGGTGTATAGGCTGCCCTCGGCGGTGGCAGGCTGGCCGTCCACCGTGACGGTGAAGTCATGGGCGTCGGTGACGGTGAAGGTCACGTCGCTGTAATAGGTCTCACCGTCGGTGATGCCGGTGATGACCGGGGCGTCGGCGTCCTCATCTGCCACATGGCCGCAGCCGCACAGCAGCTTCTGGTTCAGCCAGACGTACTGGTGCTGGGCATGGGGGACCACGTCCACGCCGCCGACGATGGGGACATAGCCGTTGATGATGCCGCCGTCGGAATAGGCGTGGCCCTCCGCCAGAAGGGCGGCGCAGGGGCTGCCATTGCTCTGCGTGATCTCGCCGAAGTGGCCGCCGGTGAGAGCGCCGCCTCCGCCGGACTTGACGTTGACGCTGCCGAAGGCGCCGGCGCTGGCGACCAGCTTGCCGCCATGGTTGATGGTGACATCGCCGGTGAAGGTACCGCCGGTGACGGTTACGGTGTCGGAGATGGTGACGGCGCCGATGAAGCTGCCGCCGGAGACGGAGGAGCCGTCCCGCAGAGCCACGGCACCGTAGAAGGTGCCGCCTTCGATGCGGTTGGGCCCGAAGATGCTGGCGGAGCTGGTGTAGCTGCCGCCGGAGAGGGTGACGGTGGCATCCTTGGCCAGCGTCACCTTGCCGCCCAGCATCACGCCCTGCGCCGCCGTCAGCGTGAAGGAGCCGCTATTGACGGAGATGGGATCGGTGCTGCTGCGGAGAATCGTGAGGGTGCAGCCACGGTAGGCATCGGTCTGGGCCAACGCCAGAGCCTCCGACAGGGACAGGTAGTAGCCGGTGGAGCCGTTCAGCTCCACGGAGGCGGCTACCTCCGCACGGCACTGGCTGCACCGATTGTCGGCATCCACGCCGGGGTGGTCACAGACCAGTTCCCGTACGGTCAGAACGTCGGTGCGGACGGAATAGCCCTTGTAGGAGAAGATGCCGTAGTACTGGGCCGGTCCGTCGATGAAGGTGTAGATGGTGAAGGGGTTCTGCCAGACCAATGCACTGCCGTAGCTCTTGATCCGGTCGGGATCGCCCACCTGATACCACTGGAATTCGATGGTGGGGTCACTCTCGGGAATGTGGAAGGTGACCTCTGTGACGAAGTCCGGCCGATAGCCGACGGGGGTGGTGGTATAGAGGTCCGTGTCCACAGGGTAACGGGTGATGGTGAAGGGAGGTGTGGTGACGGTGACGTCCTCCAGATAGCGGAGATTTTCCTCCATGACCACGTCACCGGTATTGGCGTAGGTGCCGTCGGCCTTCTGGAAGGTATAGCCCTCCGCCGGGAAGGACAGAGGCGTGCGGGAGGTATCCTCGCCGCTGTAAGCGATGCGGGCGAAGGTGCCGCCGGTGACGGACAGATCAGCGCTGTCGGAGGCCAGATACACCCGGTTGAACTGGCCGCCGGTGATGGCGACATGGCCGCCCAGCACCCAAATGGTGCCGCCCCGCCACAGCTTACCGCCACCCTGACTGTCGCAGATGGTAAAGCTGCCATCGATCATCAGATCGTTGGAGCCGGAGAGGGTCTTGCCGTTGAGATCCAGCGTATAGGTGCCGGTGGGGAGGCTCATGCTGCTCCAGAGGGCATCCTTCAGCAGGGTGATGGCGGAGCCCTCCAGCGTTGCGGCATACTGGGCAGCGTCCTCAAAGACGGCGAAGTAGCGGAGGGTATCATCCTTAGCCACCTTGGCCACCATCTTGGTGCCGCAGATGCGGCAGGTGATGCCGTCGATCTCATCGTGGGGGCAGGAGACCACGGCGACATTTTCCAGCGTGGGCGTGATGTCACTGCGGCGGATCAGCTGGCCGTCCGCCTGCTGATAGGCAGTGCAGAGGGCCAGAGCCGCACGGGGATATGCGGCATCCTCCGACGTAATGCGGGCGAAGGTGCCGCCGAAGAGGGTCACGTTGTAGGCCTGAAGGTCCAGCGTGTTTTCAAAGCAGCCGGCCTCCACCGTCAGGCGGCCGCCCTTTACCGTCAGTGCCTGACCGGTGATCTTGCCGGAGCTGGTGCTGTCACGGATGGTGAGGTTGCCGGTGCTCTGCTCCAGCGTCATGGGAGCCGACAGGGTCAGGGTGTGGCCCTCCAGCGCCAGCACGGCTCTTATGCCGTCCAGAGAGAAGGCATCGGCAGGCAGAGAGACATTGGTCAGCATGACCACCGCCGTGAAACGGGCGCCGTCCTCGTCGGCATCGGCGGAGGTCAGCGCATCCTCCAGATGCGGGAAGAAGGCGTCGTTCCACCGGGCCTCTGCCTGAAGGCCGCAGTGACTGCACAGGCCGGTATCGTCAAAGCTGTGACCGGCGTACCACTGGAAGTGAACGGTGGTGCCGTTGCCGGCCTCGTCGGTGACGGTCAGGGTCTGCTGCCCCTCCTGAGAGCCGGAGACGGCGCTGAGGCGGAGGACACACCAGCCGTCCTCGGCGGCGTAGGTCATCTCCGTGCCGTTGAGGGTGACGCTCTTGAGGTGGTCATCCCGGAAGGCGATGCGGAGACCGTCCTGGCAGTAAATTTGGTTCTCGGCCACATCGGAGGAGATCTCCGGGGCGGTGGCGTCTACCGTCAGGTCATCGGTGCTGAGGTAGGTGACATTGCCCGCCCAGTCGGTGATCTTGGCATAGACGATGCTGGTCTGATCGTCCGGCAGGGCCACGGCCTTGCCGGGATAGGGCCGGAACTGATCGGCAAGATCGCCCATCTTGTCGGAGGTATAGCGCTGATCCGTCACCAGATACTCCACCGTCACGGGGTAGAGCTCGGGGTCATAGCCGGCGTGGTCAACGCTGTCATCGGCAGCCTCGATGGTGAACCGGGCGCCGGTGGGGAAGAACAGGCCGAAGGTGACGGTGTTCAGGAAGTCCTGCCACCAGTTGTTTTCATCGATGATGATCTTGCCGGTGGGCGTGCGCAGGTCCTTGAGGGGAGTGCCGTAGGAGACGCCGCACAGGGAGCAGACCGGCAGCGTAAAGTAGCTGTCCGGCATCTGGCCGTCGTGGGGGCAGGCATAGCCGCAGCCACAGTAGCCCGGCCGTCCGCTGCGGACGTTGTGGGTGTGGGCCACCACCTGCACCTCGCCGCTGAGCGTATAGGTGCCGGAGAAGCGGCTGAAGGAGGGCTCGGTACCCAGATCCACCGGCGTGCCGTCGGCGTGGGCCAGCGCATAGCCCTCCTTCAGAATGGCCAGAAGGGTGGCGGCGTTGGCCTCCGTCTCGTGGATGGAGTAGGACAGGCCGTTGTGGAAGGTGCCTCCGGCGATGGAGACGTGGGGCGTCTCCGCCGGAGCAGAGGCGTAGGTGCCGGCGACCCGGCCGGTGAACTCGCCGCTTTCAATGGTGAGACGGGCGCCGTCGGGGGCATAGACGGAGGCGCTGGTGTCGCCGTTGGGGGGCGTGGCCCCGATGGCGGTGACATTGGCCAGCGTCACATGGGTGTCGGTGCCCAGAAGGGTCAGGGCCTGGGCCTTGCTGTCGTTGCCGGTGTAGAGGTTCTCCAGTGTGCCGTTTTCGATGCGGAGCTGGCCGCCGGTGACGGTGACGACGCCCTCCTTATAGTCGGAGGTCTTGCCCGCTATGGTGTGGCCGTGGAGGTCCAGCGTGAACCGACCACCGGTGATGGTCACCACCAGGTCGTGGACCAGAGGCTGGCCGTCGTCGATGAGATCTGTCAGCAGCCGCAGGGTGCAGCCCTGATGCTCCTCCGTCTGGGCGGCGGTGAAGGCTTCGCCGGCGGCGGCATAGCGCTGGGTGACGGCACCGTCCGTCAGCAGCACAGCCTCGTATACCCGCTTGCCGCACTTGGTACACAGGCCGGTATCATCGCTGGCGCTGTGGAGGCAGGCGGCTGCGGACAGGGACAGGGCCGCCGTGCCGTCCTTCCGGTATTGCTTGTCGGAGAAGGTGTAGCCATCGGTGAGGGTGTCGGCCTCGGCATCGTAGGCGGAGGAGGCGGTGATCTCCGGCAGGAGGCCGCCGTCTGCCAGAGCGGTGGCGTAAAGGGCCGTGTTCCGGCCGGTGACGTAGAGACTCAGGGGCTGGGCGGCGTCCTCGGTATTGGTCATGGTGAGGGTAGAGCCGGTGCCGAGGATCCGCATACCGTAGCTGCGGTCATCGTTGGAGACACCGGCTCTGGCGTAGATGGTGCCGCCGCTGAGCTGGGTCTTGGACTTGTTGGAGGTCACGCTGAGGGCCGCCAGTGTCCCGGAGCCGGCGTTAGGGGTGTCGCCGGTGGTGGCCCGGAGGGTGCCGCCGCTCATGGTCAGCTCATCGCTTCCGTAGAAGCCGTAGGCGCTGTAGTCCAGTTCCCGGTCCGTGCCGTTGGCGGTGCCGATCAGCTCACCGCCGGTGATCTTGGCGCTGCCGGTGCAGTAAAGGCCGTAGGCGTTAAACTGGCCGCCCCAGGTCTGGTACGACGAGTCGGGACTGCCGGAGATGCCCTCCAGCTTGCCGCTTTCCATAATGAGACGCTTGAACTCGACACCCACATTTCTGGAGCTGGTGCAGGACACGCCGCCCTGACCGAAGACGTAGCCGTCGGTGAGAGTGAAGCGGCTGTCGCATCGGACACCCTTGGAGCCGCCCTTGACGGAGGTGCCGCCGTAGCCCAGCACCTTGGAGTTCTCTCCGGACACGGTGAGCCAGCTGACGGCATTGAAGCCGACGCTCTCGTAGGAGCTGTTGACCTGTCCGCCGCTGGCGGTGACGACGGCGCCGTTCTTGACGATGACCTCCTCGCCGGCGAACACGCCCTGACTGCCGTACTGGTCACTCTCGCCGCCTATGGCCGTCAGCTGGGTGCCGTCCAGCTCCAGCGCATAGACGGAGCTGTAATCCACGTACAGACCGTAGCTGTATCGGCTCAGGGCGTGGCCTGCGGTGGCGGTCACCTTGCCCAGCCCCATGGTCCAGGTGTCGCCCCGGCCGCTGCCCTGCTTGTCGAAGTACAGGCCGTAGCTGGCGTAGCCGGTGCGGGCGGTGAGCTGGGCCTCCACGGAGCTGCCGTGGGTGGTGAGGCGGCCCCGGAGGCCGACGCTGCTGCCGTCGTCGGCGGAGGCAAAGTCCGGACCGGTGGCCCGGAGGATGCCGTTATCCAGCGTGACGTTGGCGCAGATGGCTGCGCCCTCGGTACCCTCGTCGGTCTTGAGTACGGCGCCGCCGTCGGGGGCGTCATACTCCACCGTCAGCGTACCGGGGATGAACATATCCAGCGTGGCGCTGCGCCAGCCCCGGCCATAGACCGTCAGGCTGCCGCTGCCGCGCAGCTTCACCTCGCCGCTGCTGTATACAGTGGACTTGCTGCCGCCGGTGAGGGTGCTGGTGGTACCGTCGGCCAGATCGATGGTGGCCCCGTCGGGCAGGATCAGCGCATGGGTGCTGTCGTCGCTGACCGTCAGGGTCAGGCCCGTGAGGGTCAGGGTCTTGGTGCTTTGTGTCCACGACCAGCCGTCGCCGGAGGTATCCTCCGTGATGGCGGTCAGGTCCATGGGAGTGGTCACCGGCGGCGTCTCCTGAGCCAGGACCTCCATCGGCAGCATGGATAGGACCATGACCACCGACAGGATCACCGACAGGAGCTGCTGCACGGTCTTACTGCGCAAGTGCATTCGATCATCTCCTTATCAATTCCATTTGCCTGCCTGCCGGTATCGGCAGGACATATTACAACACCTACATTCTACCGGGATGCCTCCGCCGCCGCAACGGCTTTGGCACAAACGGTCAAAATATGACACAAACGGTTGATTTTTGAAAGAGAGGGCGATGGACAGAGCGCCGGGACACACATAAAAACAGGGTCTGCGGCAGCGCCGCAGACCCCGTGTCCGGAATGAGAAGGCTTATTCGTAGATTTTGGCGGTCTCCTCGCCCCGCAGCACCCGCAGAGCGCCCTCCGCCAGCGCCAGCAGCTCGCCCTCGCCGGGGTACACCGTCACCGGTGCGATCCAGCTGACGTAGCCCTTCAGGGCGTCCACCGTCTCCTGACCGTGGGCAATGCCGCCGGTAAGGATGATCTGATCCACCTGCCCCTTCATGGCGGCGGCCATAGCACCGATCTCCTTGGCGACCCGGTAGTGGAAGGCGTCGATAACCTCCCGCACCTTGGCGTCGGTGGCGGCCCGGCGCATCAGCTCCTGCATATCCGTGGAGCCGGTGTAGGCCAGCAGACCGCCGTTGCCGGTGATCATGCGGCGAATTTCCTGCTGGGTATACTTGCCGCTGAAGCACAGATCCACCAGTGCGCCGCTGGGCAGAGTCCCGGACCGCTCCGGGGAGAAGGGACCCTCGCCCTCCAGAGCATTGCCGGTGTCCACCACCTCGCCCTTGACGTGAGCACCCACGGACACGCCGCCGCCCATGTGGCAGACGATGAGGTTCAGGGACTCATAGGGCTTGCCGATCTCCTTGGCGTAGCGCTTGGCCACGGCCTTCTGGTTCAGGGCGTGGAAAATGCTGCGGCGGGTGATGAGGGGGTGGCCGGAGTAGCGGGCCAGAGGCGCCAGCTCATCCACCACGGGGGGATCCACGATGTAGGAGGGGATGTGCAGCGCTGAGCCGATCTCACGGGCCAGCAGGCCGCCCAGATTGCTGGCATGGTGGCCGTAGGGACCCTTTTTCAGGGTGTCGATCATGGCGTCGGTGGTGAGGTAAGTACCGCCGTGGACAGGCTTGAGAACGCCGCCCCGGCCGCACACGGCGCTGAGGCTCTCCAGCGGGATATGGTGCTCCTCCAGCGCCTTCAGGACCAGCCGGCGGCGGAAGGCCTCCTGCTGGGGAATGGTTTCGAACTGGGCCAGCTCCTCGGCAGAGTGGTGCAGGTTCTCCTCAAACAGCATCTTCTCGTCGTCAAACACGCCGATCTTGGTGGACGTGGAGCCGGGATCGATGGTCAGAATTCTGTAAGACATAAGACATACCTCCTGTATGCGTGTATCGTTTGCTCTTTTTTTAACGAATCGATTATAACACCGGCCAAAACCTCCGTAAATGGCATTTTTCACCATTTTGCGACACTTTTTTGCAGGAAATCCTGTTTATTTTTTGCCTGCATCGACAGGCGGGAGGCCAAGCGGCACTTACGCCTGCCCGGAGGAGGTGTCCAGCTGCAGGACCACGGGGCAGTGGTCGCTGCCGTAGACCTCCGTGCGGATGGCGGCGTCCGTCACACGGGGCAGCAGCCGCCGGGACACGATGAAGTAGTCGATGCGCCAACCGGCGTTCTTCTCCCGTGCGTGGAAGCGGTAGCTCCACCAGGAGTAGGTGACCTCCTCCGGGTGCAGGGTGCGGAAGGTGTCGGCAAAGCCGCTTTCCAGCAGCCGGGTCATTTTCGCTCGCTCCTGGTCGGAGAAGCCGGGGTTTTGGCGGTTGGTCTTGGGATTTTTCAGGTCCATCTCCTGATGGGCCACGTTCAGGTCGCCGCAGTACACCACGGGCTTTTTCCCGTCCAGCTCCAGAAGATACGCCCGCAGATCGTCCTCCCACTGCATCCGGTAGGGGAGCCGCTTCAGCCCGTCCTGACTGTTGGGGGTATAGCAGCACACCAGATAGAAGTCCGGGTACTCCGCCGTGATGACCCGGCCCTCGTGGCGGTGGATATCCTCTCCGAAGCCGTAGGTGACGGACAGGGGCTCCTCCTTGGTCAGCACCGCCGTGCCGGAGTAGCCTTTTTTATCGGCGGAGTGAAAGTAGCGGTGATAGCCCTCCAGATCGAACACCGCCTGCTCCGGCTGGAGCTTGGTCTCCTGCAGGCAGAGGATGTCCGGATCCTCGTTTTTCACATATTCCAGAAAGCCTTTGGTCAGGCACGACCGCAGGCCATTGACGTTCCAGCTTACCAGCTTCATAGGGGATTCCTCCTGTTTTCGGCGGGATTTTCTAATATTATACCGTGTTTCCGCGGGAAAAGCAACAAAGCGGTTGACAGACCGGGCGGCATGGGATAAACTGAACGTGTCTATCGTCCCGGCCCGTGGCTCCGTGCGCCGCTGCGGCGCTTTTTCTTTGCCCGGACGATGGCGGTTCTGTGCCTGTAATTTTAAGCCGTCCTTCCATTCGGGACGGCGGAAAAGGAGATATCCACCCATGGAAAAGAAGAAGTTCTATATCACTACCCCCATTTACTACCCCTCCGACAAGCTCCACATCGGACACACCTACTGCACCGTGGCCACCGACGCCATGGCCCGCTATAAGCGGCTCACCGGCTGCGATGTCATGTTCCTCACCGGCACCGACGAGCACGGCCAGAAGATCGAGGACAAGGCCAAGGCCGCAGGCAAGACCCCCAAGGAGTTTCTGGATGAGATCGTGGAGGGCCCCAGAGGGATCCTCGACCTATGGAAGCTGATGAACATCTCCAACGACCGGTTCATCCGCACCACCGACGACTATCATGTGGCCGCCATCCAGAAGGTCTTCCGGAGGATGTATGACAAGGGGGATATCTATAAGGGGACCTACCGGGGTAAGTACTGCAAGCCCTGCGAGAGCTTCTGGACCGAGAGCCAGCTGGTGGACGGCAAATGCCCCGACTGCGGCCGTGAGGTGACGGACGCCGAGGAGGAGGCCTACTTCTTCCGGCTGAGCAAGTACGCCGACCGGGTGCGTCACCTGCTGGAGGACACGGATTTTCTGGAGCCCCGGAGCCGTGTCAATGAGATGGTCAACAACTTCATCAAGCCCGGTCTGGAGGATCTGTGCGTCAGCCGCACCAGCTTCTCCTGGGGCATCCCGGTGGACTTCGACCCCGGCCACGTGGTCTATGTGTGGGTGGATGCCCTGTTCAACTACACCACGGCGCTGGGCTTCCTGAACGACAAGTATGACGACTATGAGAAGTACTGGCCCGCCGATGTCCACTTCGTGGGCAAGGAGATCGTGCGCTTCCACTCCATCATCTGGCCGGCCATGCTCATGAGTATGGAGATGCCCCTGCCCAAGAAGGTCTACGGCCACGGCTGGCTGCTGCTGGACGGCGGCAAGATGTCCAAGTCCAAGGGCAATGTGGTGGATCCCTATCTGCTGGCGGAGAAGTTCGGCGTGGATGCCCTGCGGTTCTTCCTGCTGCGGACCTTCCCCTTCGGCAGCGACGGCAATTTCTCCAATGAGCTGCTGATCCAGACCATCAACATCGATCTGGCTAACGATCTGGGCAATCTGGTGAGCCGCACCACCGCCATGGTGGAGAAGTACTTCGGCGGCACTCTGCCCACGGAGCGGCAGGAGGGCGAGCCGGATGCGGAGCTGAGGACCATGGCCTCCACCCTCCGGGATCGCTATGAGGCGGAGATGGAGCGCTTCCAGTTCCAGAATGCGCTGGAGCAGGTGTTCAAGACCATCCAGCGGGCCAACAAGTATATCGACGAGAACGCCCCGTGGGCGCTGGCCAAGGATCCCGCCAACCGGGTGCGGCTGGCTACGGTGATGTATCATCTGCTGGAGACCATCCGCATCTGCGCCACGCTGCTGATGCCCTTTATGCCGGAGAGCGCCGAGAAGATCTTCGACCAGATCGGCGCCTGCGAGGGCTGCCGGACATGGGAGAAGGCCAACGTATGGGGCTCCCTGCGCCCCGACGCCACGGTCCACAAGGGCGAGGCCCTGTTTCCCCGTATCGACGCCGAAAAGGCGCTGGCAGAGCTGGAGGAGCTGGAGGCTCAGCAGCGCAAGGCGGCGCTGCCGGCGCTGGAGGTGGAGCCCTACACGGAGGAGAAGGTGGACTTCGACACCTTCTGCAAGTCCGATCTGCGGGCGGTGAAGATCAAGAACTGCGAGCCGGTGAAAAAGAGCGACAAGCTGCTGAAGTTCACGCTGGATGACGGCTCCGGCACGGATCGGGTCATCCTCTCCGGCATCCGGCACTACTATGAGCCGGAGCAGCTCATCGGCAAGACCGCCGTGGCCATTCTGAATCTGCCGCCCCGGAAGATGATGGGCATCCCCAGCTGCGGGATGCTGATCTCCGCCGTTCATAAGGAGCGGGGGGAGGAGAAGTTGCACCTGCTGCTGCTGGACGACGCGATCCCCGCCGGCGCCAAGCTGTGCTGAGACGCCATATGATATCATAATAAATAACAAACAGGCGGGCGGCCCATCGGGCTGCCCGCCTGTTATTTATATGTGCTTGTGGGGGGCATTTTCCGGTCTGCGGCAGCAAAAAAACCGGCCCGAAGAAAAATCGAGTCGGAAGGGGTTGACAAACGCAGACACATTTGGTACAATAAGACGCTTATATTCGGATAGTGGGGCCATATTCCCATTTCATCCGTAAGTGTATGATACCAGCTTTCGGCGGAATTTACAAGCGGGAACGGCAGAAAACGGACAACTGACCCGTGCGTATCACGACGAAGGCGGCGCCCCGTATCGGGGGAGAGCCTGTGCCGGAGACGGCCCCTGCGGAGGCCGGGACAGGCGGCGTGGATGTGTAAGAGGATGTTAAAAAGCTAAAAGAAAGGCGTGAGTGTTGAAGATGGCCAAGGACAAGTACTATGGCAAGACCCTGCGAAAGAATTTTGCCAGACACGAGGAAGTCATGGCGATGCCCGACCTGCTGGAGATCCAGAAGAAATCCTATAAGTGGTTTCTGGACACCGGCCTGCGGGAGGTGTTTGCGGACGTAGCCTCCATCACGGACTATGCCGGTAATCTGGAGCTGAGCTTTATCGATTACAGCATGGACGAAAAGCCCAAGTATGACGTGGAGGAGTGCAAGGCCCGTGACGCCACGTATGCCGCCCCCATGAAGGTCAGCGTGCGGCTGCGGAACAAGGAGACGGGCGAAATCAAGGAGCAGGAGATCTTCATGGGTGATTTCCCCCTGATGACCCACTCCGGCACCTTCGTCATCAACGGCGCCGAGCGTGTGGTGGTCAGCCAGATCGTCCGCTCCCCCGGCATCTACTACGGCAAGGAGATCGACCTCAAGACCGATCTGCCCCTGCTGACCTCCACCGTCATCCCCTACCGTGGCGCATGGCTGGAGTACGAGACCGACACCAGCGAGGTGTTCTGGGTCCGCATCGATAAGAACCGGAAGCTGCCCATCACCTGCCTGATCCGTGCGCTGGGCCTCAAGACGGACAGCGAGATCATGGACCGCTTCGGTGACGATCCCCGCATCGTGGCGACCCTGGAGAAGGACGCCTGCAAGACGTATGAGGACGCCATGCTGGAGATCTACCGCAAGCTGCGCCCCGGCGAGCCCCCCACGCTGGACTCCGCCGAGACCTTGATGCAGAACCTGTTCTTCGATCCCCGGCGGTACGATCTGAGCATCGTGGGCCGGTATAAGTTCAATAAGAAGCTGACCCTGTGGACGCTGGCCAAGGGCCAGCAGCTGGCTATGCCTGTGGCCGACCCCGCCACCGGAGAGATCCTCTTCGACGAGGGCCACGTCCTCACCGGCGCAGAGTGCCGGGAGCTGGACGCCATCGGCGTGGCGGAGGTCTCCGTGAAGCTGGACAGCGGCGATGTGATCCGGGTGTTCACCAACCGGATGTGCGACATGAGCCGCTACGTGGATTTCGATCCCAAGGAGTGCTGCGGCATCAAGGAGCGGGTGCGCTTCGACGTGCTGCAGGAGCTGCTGGACCAGTACAGCGGCGAGGAGTTGATGGAGCAGTGCAGGCTCCACGCCGACGATCTGGTGCCCAAGCACATCATCGTGGACGACATTCTGGCCTCCATCAACTATATGAACGCTCTGGCCCACGGACTGGTCAACAAGGATGATATCGACCATCTGGGCAACCGCCGTCTGCGCTGCGTGGGCGAGCTGCTGCAAAACCAGTTCCGCATCGGCTTTAGCCGCATGGAGCGTGTCATCCGGGAGCGCATGACCATTCAGGATCTGGATATCGTCACGCCCCAGAGCCTCATCAACATCCGGCCCGTTACGGCGGCCATCAAGGAGTTCTTCGGCTCCAGCCCCCTGAGCCAGTTCATGGATCAGACCAACCCGCTGGCGGAGCTGACCCACAAGCGGCGTCTGTCCGCTCTGGGACCCGGCGGTCTGTCCCGTGAGCGTGCCAACATGGAGGTCCGTGACGTGCATTACAGCCACTATGGCCGTATGTGCCCCATCGAGACGCCTGAAGGCCCCAACATCGGCCTGATCTCCTATCTGGCCACCTATGCACGGGTCAACGAGTACGGCTTCATCGAGGCCCCCTTCCGCCGGGTGGAGCATCCCTCCGGCCGTGTCACCGACGAGATCACCTATATGACCGCCGACGTGGAGGATCAGTACATCGTCTGCCAGGCCGCCGAGCCGGTGGACGAGAACGGCTGCCTCATCGGGCCCCGTATCACCTGCCGCCATCAGGACGAGACCATTCAGGTGGAGCCGGAGTACGTGGACTATATGGACATCTCCCCCCGTATGATGGTGTCCATCGCTACGGCCATGATCCCCTTCCTGCCCAACGACGACGCCAACCGTGCGCTAATGGGCGCCAATATGCAGCGGCAGGCCGTGCCTCTGCTGCGGCCGGAGGCCCCCATCGTGGGCACCGGTATGGAGCATAAGATCTGCCTGGACTCCGCCGTGGCGGTGCTGGCCGAGGGCGACGGTATCGTCACCAAGGTGGACGCCACCAACGTGTCCGTCAAGTATGACGCCGGCGAGACCAAGGACTATAAGCTCATCAAGTTCCTGCGCTCCAACCACGGCACCTGCATCAACCAGAAGCCCATCGTTTCCGTGGGCGAGCGGGTCCACGGCGGCGACGATCCCACGGTGCTGGCCGACGGCCCTGCCACGCAGGAGGGCGAGATCGCTCTGGGCCGCAATATTCTGGTGGGCTTCATGACGTGGGAAGGCTACAACTACGAGGACGCCGTGCTGCTCAACGAGCGGCTGGTGAAGGAGGATGTGTATACCTCCATCCATATCGAGGAATATGAGATCGACGCCCGTGACACCAAGCTGGGGCCTGAGGAGATCACCCGTGACATCCCCAACGTGGGCGAGGATGCTCTGAAGGATCTGGACGAGCGGGGCATCATCCGGGTGGGTGCCGAGGTCCACGCCGGGGACATTCTGGTGGGCAAGGTCACCCCCAAGGGCGAGACCGACCTCACCGCCGAGGAGCGCCTGCTGCGGGCCATCTTCGGCGAGAAGGCCCGTGAGGTCCGTGATACATCCCTGAAGGTGCCTCACGGCGAGAGCGGCATCATCGTAGATGCCAAGGTATTTACCCGTGAAAACGGCGACGAGCTGGGGCCGGGCGTGAATCAGGTGGTCCGTGTCTACATCGCTCAGCGCCGCAAGATCCAGGTGGGCGACAAGATGGCCGGCCGTCACGGCAACAAGGGCGTCGTGTCCCGTGTGCTGCCTCAGGAGGATATGCCCTTCCTGCCCGACGGCACGCCGCTGGATATCGTGCTGAATCCTCTGGGCGTTCCCTCCCGTATGAACATCGGTCAGGTGCTGGAGGTCCATCTGGGCTACGCTGCCAAGACTCTGGGCTGGAAGGTGGCTACCCCCATTTTCGACGGCGCCACCGATAAGGACATTTCCGAGGCCCTGCAGCTGGCGGGTCTGGACCCGGAGGGCAAGAGCTGGCTGTACGACGGCCGCACCGGCGAGCGCTTTGACAACAAGGTCACGGTGGGCTATGTGTACTTCCTGAAGTTGCACCATCTGGTGGATGATAAGATCCACGCCCGTTCCACCGGCCCCTACTCTCTGGTGACCCAGCAGCCCCTGGGCGGCAAGGCCCAGTTCGGCGGCCAGCGCTTCGGAGAGATGGAGGTGTGGGCGCTGGAGGCCTACGGCGCCAGCTACACCCTGCAGGAGATCCTCACCGTCAAGTCCGACGATGTGACGGGCCGTGTCCGCACCTACGAGGCCATCGTCAAGGGCCACAACGTGCCGACCCCCGGCGTGCCGGAGTCCTTCAAGGTGCTGGTGAAGGAGCTGCAGTCCCTGTGCCTGGATATTCAGGTGCTGGACGAGGACGGCAACCAGATCGAGCTGAAGGAGGACGAGGACGCTCTGGATACCTTCAATCTGGCCCGGATGGATGCCGACGACGAGCGCCAGAACCGCTATGCCGACGACAACGAGCTGGCGGATGCGGGCTTTGACTACGTGGCCGACGAGGAAGTGGACGCTTCCTACGACGGCGACGGGGAAGAATTTTAAGGACAGGAGGAGCAGCATACTATGAGTTACGCAACATTTGACGCCATTAAAATCGGAATCGCTTCTCCGGAAATGATCCGTGAGTGGTCCTACGGCGAGGTGAAGAAGCCGGAGACCATCAACTACCGCACCCTGAAGCCGGAGCGGGACGGTCTGTTCTGTGAGCGCATCTTCGGGCCCACCAAGGACTGGGAGTGCCACTGCGGCAAGTATAAGAAGATCCGCTATAAGGGCAAGATCTGCGACCGCTGCGGCGTGGAGGTCACACGGGCCAAGGTGCGCCGTGAGCGCATGGGCCACATCGAGCTGGCCACCCCCGTCAGCCATATCTGGTACTTCAAGGGGATCCCCTCCCGGATGGGCCTGCTGCTGGACATCAGCCCCCGTATTCTGGAGAAGGTGCTGTACTTCGCCGCCTATATCGTCACCGATCCCGGCGAGACGCCGCTGGTGAAGAACCAGATCCTCTCCGAGAAGGAATACCGGGATATGCGGGAGAAGTATGAGGATGACTTCGATGCCGGTATGGGCGCCGAGGCCGTGAAGAAGCTTTTGCAGCAGGTGGATCTGGAGGGCCTGAGCCAGCAGCTCCACGCCGAGCTGAAGACCGTCTCCGGCCAGAAGAAGGCCCGTGTGGTGAAGCGGCTGGAGGTGGTGGATGCCTTCCGCCTGTCCGGCAACAAGCCGGAGTGGATGGTCATCGACGTGCTGCCGGTGATCCCCCCGGAGCTGCGCCCCATGGTGCAGCTGGACGGCGGCCGGTTCGCTACCTCTGACCTCAACGACCTGTATCGCAGGGTCATCAACCGCAACAACCGCCTCAAGCGCCTGATGGAGCTCAACGCCCCCGACATCATCGTCCGCAACGAAAAGCGGATGCTGCAGGAGGCCGTGGATGCCCTCATCGACAACGGTCGCCGTGGCCGTCCCGTCACCGGCGCCAATAACCGTGCTCTCAAGTCCCTGAGCGATATGCTCAAGGGCAAGCAGGGCCGCTTCCGCCAGAACTTGCTGGGCAAGCGTGTGGATTATTCCGGCCGAAGCGTGATCGTGGTGGGCCCCGAGCTGAAGATCTACCAGTGCGGCGTACCCAAGGAGATGGCCGTGGAGCTGTTCCGCCCCTTCATCATGAAGAAGCTGGTGGAGGACGGCTCCGCCAACAACATCAAGTCCGCCAAGAAGATGGTGGATAAGGGCCGCACCGAGGTGTGGGACGCTCTGGACGAGATCATCAAGGATCACCCCGTGATGCTCAACCGTGCGCCTACGCTGCACCGTCTGGGCATTCAGGCCTTCGAGCCGGTGCTGGTGGAGGGCCGTGCCCTGAAGCTGCACCCCCTGAACTGCACCGCCTTCAACGCCGACTTCGACGGCG
>ENA-OUQM01000347-OUQM01000347.1-human-gut-metagenome-genome-assembly--contig:-NODE-347-length-33260-cov-19.659389_pt1 | contig 33260 bp, 34 predicted proteins | sample MGYA00237949_ERZ548830 | MGnify/ENA primary metagenome ERZ548830 (study PRJEB26490, sample SAMN05194706) | human gut metagenome | biome: terrestrial biome; feature: human-associated habitat; material...
TGACGGTGCGCGCCGGATTCTGGAGATTGGCTGCGGAAACGGACAGCTCTGGAAAGCTGCGGATTTATCGGTTTTAAAAGGGAAATATATCTGCCTTTCCGACCAGTCGGACGGCATGATCCGCGATGCGGCAGAAAATCTGGGTGAGGAAAAAGCGTCCTGCTTTGATTTTCGGACGCTGGACTGTCAGAAGCTGCCGTTCCCGGATGGGGAATATGACAGAATGATTGCAAATCATGTCCTGTTTTATGTGCAGAACCTGTCCCGCGGCCTGCAGGAAATCAGCCGTGTGCTTTCTGAGAAGGGAATATTTTACTGCAGTACGTATGGAAAAGACCACATGAAAGAGATTACCGAGCTGGTGCAGGAGTTTGATCCTCAGATCAATCTTTCGGAGGTGGCGCTGAGTTCTATTTTCGGACTGGAACATGGAGAAAAGCAGTTAAAGCCTTATTTTGGAAGCGTAGAAAAACGAATTTACGAGGACAGTCTCTGGGTAGACCGTCCGGAGCCGCTTTTGGACTATATTCTTTCCTGTCACGGAAATCAGAATGAATATCTGTATCCGAGACAGCGGGAGTTCAAGGAATTTCTGGAAAAGAAGATTCAGAAAAAAGGCGGAATTGCAATTACAAAAGAAGCGGGTGTGTTCATCTGCAGAAAATAAAATGTGGAAAACGAAAAAATGTGGAGGCCGACATGGAAGATGTGGGTCTCTTTTTTGGTAAAAACAAAGGCGAAGCATGTTTTTTTTGTTGCCAGAGATCACAAAAGGATGTATACTACAATAGAGTGTCTGAGTGTGTGTGACTTAGAGAAAGAACTACGGTTCACACGGCAAGGAAATGTCTGCTGTTTCCTGTGCCGGGCAACTTAGAACATGTAAAGAAACACAAAAGAGGGATAAGGTATGAAGGATTTATTTGATGTACACTGCCATATGGTTCCGGGGGTAGACGACGGTGCATCGGATCTGGAAGAGTCTCTGGCCATGCTGAAAATGGAGTATCGGGACGGAGTCCGAAACATCATTGTGACACCGCATTATCGGCGTCGGATGTTTGAAACACCGGCAAAAAAGGTACATGAGCAGTTTCAGAAGCTGCAGGAGGCGGCAAAAAAGGAGTATCCGGATCTGTCGCTTTATCTTGGATGTGAGCTTCATTCCAACATGGATCTTCAGGAAATTCTGGAAAAACGAAAATACGTGACCATGGCCGGTTCGTCTTATGTTCTACTGGAGTTTTCCGAGGGAGATTCCGCACAGCATATCCGTGAGAGGGTATACAATGTACTGTCCTGCGGCTATGAACCGATTATCGCGCATGTGGAGCGCTATCAGGCGACGGTAAAGGATGTTGGATTTTCGGGCGATCTGGTGGACATGGGCGCAAAACTGCAGGTCAATGTGGAAAGTATTCTCGGAAAGTACACCTGGGGTGCAAAACGGTACTGCAGAAAACTGATGAAGGAGGATCTGCTCAGCTTTGTCGGCAGTGATTCCCACAATACAAAAACACGAATCCCGAACATAGGGGCAGGCGCTGCCTGTGTTTCAAAGAAAATGGGAGAGGCATACGCCAACCGGATTTTCCATGATAATCCGTTGGAGATCTTAAGAGATGCCGGAGAAATCTAAAACAGTCAGGAGAAAAAGATGGAAACGAATCAACAGAATCAGGATGAAATTGAAATCGATTTACTGGAACTGCTCCGCGTGCTCTGCAGCAAAATCGGCTATGTGATTTTAGCAGCACTGGCCCTTGGCCTTCTGCTGGTACTGGTCAGCAAGGTATTGATGAAGCCGCAGTATGAATCGACAACGAAAATGTATGTACTGTCCAAACAGGACAGCAGCAATACCGTAACAAGCGGAGACCTGCAGGCAAGCTCCCTTCTGACCAAGGACTATGCGGAGCTGATCCAGAGCCGTCAGGTGGTAGAAACCGTCATTGCACAGCTGAATCTGGATCTTACGTATGAGCAGTTTCTGAAGAAACTTACCGTTACCACGCAGAACGATACGCGTATTCTTTCAATCACGGTAAAGGATGAGGATCCGTATATGGCAAGCCAGATAGCGGATGCGATCCGTGTGGCAGCAGCAGACCATATCCAGAACGTTATGAACACCGAAGCCGTAAATGTGGTAGATGAGGCAAATATCCCGGATGAGCCGGTAAGTCCGAGCATCAAGAAAAACGGACTGATTGGTGCGGTAGCAGGAGCCTTTATCGCAATCATTGTTATCATTGTTGTTTATCTGACCAACGACACGATCCAGACGTCTGAGGATGTAGAGCGTTATCTGGGTGTCAGCACACTCGGTATCATTCCGATCAGAGAAGGACAGAAAAAGAGCAAGAAGAAAAACAAAAACGGCCGTGGAAGAAAAAAATAAGGGAGGATACGGAACGTGAATCAGGTAGTAGTAAAACAGGAAAAATCAGGTTATCAGATTGTGGAAGCCTACAAATCTCTCCGTACCAACCTTCAGTTCTGCGGAGAAGACAAGAAAGTCATTGCAATTACGAGCTGCACTCCGAACGAAGGAAAGAGCAGCGTATCGATGCAGCTTGGTATTTCACTGGCCGAGATCGGAAAACGAGTGATTCTGATTGATGCCGATCTTCGTAAATCCGTTCTTCTCGGAAGAACAAAAACAGAGAAATCGGTTCGCGGACTGGCACATTTCCTTTCCGGACAGGCAAGCCTGGAGGATGTGATCTGTGCTACCAATATCAAGAATTTTTACATGATCTATTCCGGCCCGTTCCCGCCGAACCCGGCAGAGCTTCTGGGAGGAAAGAATTTCCGCAGTCTTTTAAATGCACTCCGTAAGGTATATGATTATGTAATCGTAGATACCCCGCCGCTCGGCAGCGTAATCGACAGCGCCATTGTTGCAGAAATCTGTGACGGTTCCATCATGGTCATTGAGTCCGGTGTCATCAGCTATCGTTTTGCCCAGGAAGTAAAGAGCCAGCTGGAAAAGAGTAACTGTCCGCTGCTTGGCGTTGTCCTGAACAAGGTGGATATGCAGAAACAGGCTTATGGTAAATACGGCAAGTATGGCCAGTATAAGTATTATGGCGAGTACGGCCAGGAAGAGGAAGAGTAACAGCCATGAAAAAAGGAATTCTTGCAGGTCTGATTGTCCTGTGTCTGGCGCTTTTTGCCGGTACAGCGGCAGTGATGGTAACGAGTGACCGAAAAGGACCGGAAATCGCGGTTCCGTCCGGTGCAGATGTGACGTATGAAGAGGGAAGCGATACGGCTTTGCTGCTGGAAGGCGTCACGGCAACCGATGACAGGGACGGAGATGTGACCGATTCCGTGGTCATTGAAAATATTTTTCCGAATGATGACCGGACCGGTGCGTCTGTGATCTATGCGGCAAAGGACAGCCACAACAATGTGACGAAGGTGACACGCCGCGTGAATTATAAAGCGGCAGGGGATGCGGCAGCGTCGGAGGAAAACACGGAAACAGACGGCAGTGATGCCGCACCGGCGGAAAACGCAGAAGCAGAGGGCAGCGATCCTGCTCCGGCGGCGGAAGAAGCACAGCAGAATGATACCGAGGGTGTGAAAAATGAGACAAATGCCAAAATGGAAATTGAAGCATTGCCATCCGAAAGCCCGAGAATGTATCTGAATACGTACGAGACGACGGTAAAAGCCGGAAGTGAGCTGGACAAAATCAGCTATATCAAAGAAATTACGGACGACGCAGACAGTCAGGAGACGCTTTTTACAGAGATTCAGGTGGACGGTGAGGTAGATACCGCGACACCGGGAGATTATACCCTGACCTACCATGTGACGGACAGCAACGGAAATCAATCAAATATGGCGGTTCTTACCGTACATGTTCAGTAAAAGCAGAACTGCTCCGATGGGAAAAATCCTGTCGGGGCAGTTTTTTTCGCTTTGTCAGGGGAAGATTTGACAGTAAAAAATGAGTATGGTAGAGTGAGAAAGGAAAGAAAAGAGAAGGGGGCCAGAAGGATGCTTCGAATCTGGAAAGCGACAGAAGGGCAGAGGCTGGTGCCTGTGGAAATGGAGACGGCGTTTCCGTTTTTGCTGGAACCGGACCATGTGGTTTCGCTGCTTGGAGGCGGTGGGAAAACGACGCTGCTGTATGAGATGGCAGGCTTTGGTGTCCGAAACGGACAGAAGGTGCTGGTTACAACCTCGACGCATCTTTATTGCCCACCGGAAAAATTGCGGGATCGCACCCTAAAAGAGGTGGAAAGCAAATTTCAGGCAGGCTGTGCGGCGATTATCGGAAGTGACTGCCGGGATCCAAAAAAGATAGCGATGCCGGAGGAGCAGCTGTTTGAGATTGCACGGAAAAAAGCAGATCTGACCCTGATTGAGGCGGACGGGGCAAAGCATCTGCCGTGCAAGGTGCCGGCAGAGCATGAGCCGGCGCTGCTTTCCTGTTCCGATCTTGTGGTCGGCGTGACGGGACTTTCGGCGCTTGGACAGCCGCTTGAAAAGAGCTGTTTTCGGGCAGAGCTTGCGGCCGGAAGGCTTGGCTGTACTATGGATCACAGCATCACAGAAGAGGATCTGGCAGAGCTGATTGCAGCAGAATGGGGACAGCAAAAAGATCTGGACGGCAGAGCTTTTTATGCGGTTCTTCATCAGTATGAGGAAAAGGAGCATAAAAAGGCGGTTCGAAAAATTGCGGAGCTGCTGCAGAGGCGCGAAATCCGACACATTTTCGTCACCTGTGTGCCAAAGGAGCAGATGACGGGAGAGGGCAGCACGGCGTGTCCCTGGCATGGAAGGGCAGAGATGCTCCGGAGTGAAAAATCCGGAGCGAAAGAGCCAGAGTGAAAGATTCGGAGCGTACATGGAAAGAAAACGGAGGGGAAAAATGGCAGAATTTACTCATTTTAAGAAGGACGGCAGCGCCGTCATGGTGGATGTCCATGAAAAGCCGGATACGTACCGCGTTGCGCGCGCATCCGGAAAAATCAGGGTGAATCCGGAGGTATTTGCGGCAGTAAGGGACCACACAGCGAAAAAAGGAGATGTCCTTGGCGTGGCGCGGCTTGCAGGTATTATGGGGGCGAAGAAGAATGCGGAGCTGATTCCGCTGTGCCATATTGTACCGCTGACAAACTGTGAGGTAACCTTTACCCTGTGTGAAACAGACCGTACGATCACGGCTGTCTGCACGACATCGTGTGTCGGAAAGACCGGTGTGGAGATGGAGGCACTGACCGGTGTTTCAACGGCACTGCTGACCATTTACGATATGTGTAAGGCGATGGACCGCGGCATGGAAATCAGTGAAATCCATCTGTTGGAAAAGGATGGCGGGAAAAGCGGGCATTATGTGTGTAAAGAGTAGAAGAGCGGATCAGAGCTGCAAGGGGAAGGATGCAAAAGGCCGGATGAAAACGAAAGATGTTCGGCCTTCCTCTGTATAAATTCGGAAGAGAAAGGATGAAAAAAGCAGGATGGAAACAGCAGAAGAGAAGAAAAACGCAGTGGCTTTCCGGGTAGGAATTGTAATCTTAAGCGACAAAGGCTATCGTGGAGAGCGCGAGGATAAAAGCGGGCCAAAAATCCGGGAACTGCTGCCCAAAGAGCAGTATGAGGTTGTTTCGATGCGTATTTTGCCGGATGAGCAGGATGGGATCGAAGAGGAGCTGATCCGTCTTGCCGATCTGGAGCGGTGTGATCTCGTTCTGACAACGGGCGGCACGGGATTTTCCCTGCGGGATGTGACCCCGGAAGCAACGCTGGCGGTTTCAAACCGTGTGGCACCCGGCATTGCGGAGGCGATCCGTGCGGGAAGCATGGCGATTACAAAACGGGCAATGCTGAGCCGGGCCGTCAGTGCCATTCGTGACCGAACCCTGATCATCAATCTGCCCGGAAGCCCGAAGGCGGTGGAAGAAAGTCTTGGATTTGTACTCGACACGCTGCCGCATGCGCTGGGACTTCTGCGCGGAACGGACGGAGAGTGCGCAAGAAGCTGAAAAGCCGGAAAAGAAGCAAAAAAGCCGAAAAAGAAGCTGATTGGAAAACGGAGCGTCGCATGTTCGTTCCTGGTCACGCGAAATTAAAAAAAAAATCCGGCAGAAAAAAATGCCGGGAGAGGTGAAGCAAAAAATCATGGAAGAACAGAAAGAGAAAATTGTATTCTGCAGAAGCGGCGGCTGTACGGCAAAGCTTGGAGCAGGTGTGTTGGAACATATTCTGGAGAAGCTGCCGAAGGGAGAAAAAGACCCGAATCTTCTGGTCGGCTACGACAGCAAAGATGATGCGTCCGTGTATCGCCTGACCGATGATCTGGCGATGGTACAGACGCTGGATTTTTTTCCGCCGGTCGTGGAGGATCCGTATACCTTCGGAAGAATTGCGGCGGCGAATGCATTAAGTGATATTTATGCAATGGGCGGCGAGGTGCGGACAGCACTCAATATCGTCTGTTTTCCAGAGCAGATGGATCTGAATCTTCTGGGTGAAATTATGCGCGGCGGTGCAGAAAAGGTACAGGAGGCGGGCGGCTCTCTCTCGGGAGGGCATTCGATCGCGGATGACAGCGTAAAATACGGTCTTTCCGTAACCGGAACGGTACATCCGGACCGAATCTGGCAGAACAATACAGGCCGTGTGGGCGACCTGCTGATTTTGACGAAACCGCTTGGCACCGGCATTCTCTGCGCGGCACACCGTGTGGGGGAAGAAAATCCGGAAGGGTTCCAAAAAGCGGTGGAGTCGATGATGACACTGAATAAATACGCCTCGGAGACGGCGCGGAAGTATGAGGTTCACGCATGCACGGATGTGACGGGCTTTAGTTTTCTCGGCCATCTGCATGAGATGATGGAATCCGGCGTTTCCTGTCATATCTGGGCAGACCAGATTCCTGTGTTTGCGGGAGCTGCAGAAGCGGCGGAGGAATTTCTCATCACGGCGGCAGGCCAGCGGAACCGGAATCACCTGGAAAAGCATGTAACGTTTCATGAAATTCCGTTTGGTATGCAGGAGGTTCTCTTTGATCCGCAGACATCGGGAGGACTTTTACTGGCAGTGAGCGAAAAAGATGCAAAAAATCTGCAGAGGGAACTGCAAAAGCAGGGGATTCCGGCGGCAATCGTGGGAAAAATTACCGAGCCGGCAGGAACCGAGATTTATGTAACGCCGAGTCGGAAATAGTGCGTGCAGGGGAAAAAAGGCAGGAATGCAAAGCCGGAAACAGTGCGTGCAGAGCCAAAAGGCAGGAATGCAAAGCTGAAAATAGTGCGTGCAAAGCAAAAGGCAGAAATGCAAAGCTGAAAATAGTGCGTGCAAAACCAAAAGGCAGGAATGCAAGGCCGAAAAGTGAAGATATAAAGTCTGAAATGGTGAAAAAATCGAGAAAATTGAAAAAGGAGAAGAAAAATGTCAGAGATGGAGAAAAAGATCGTTTATGCAATCGGGGATGTATGCCCGGTACCGCTGGTAAAGGCAAAAAATGCCATTGCAGAACTTCAGAACGGTGGAAAGGTTGAGGTTCTGGTGGACAATGAAATTGCAGTTCAGAACTTGGAGAAAATGGCACAGCAGAAGGGATACGGTTTTCTGGTAAAAAAGGAGAAAGAAAAAGAGTATCATGTGGAACTGACGGTATCGGAAGCGGGAACGGTGAAAGCGGAAGAGGATACGGCCTGCCTGGTACCATCTGCAAAGAAAACAAAACTGGTTGTGCTTTCTGCGGATCATATGGGCGAAGGTGCAAAAGAGCTGGGAAATATTCTGATGAAAAGCTTTCTCTATGCGCTGACGCAGCAGGATGAGCTGCCGGATACCATTTTGTGCTATAACAGCGGTGCAAAGCTGACGTGCGAGGGTTCGGAATCGCTGGAGGATTTCAGAAATCTGGCAGCACGCGGGGTAGAAATTCTGACCTGCGGAACATGCCTTAATTTTTACGGCATTACAGAAAAGCTGCAGGTCGGAGGCGTGACCAATATGTATGACATTGTGGAGCGCATGAGCCGTGCGGATCGTGTGATCCGGCCATGATTTATCTTGATTCAGCGGCAACCTCGCTGTGGCACCCCAAAGAGGTGGAGGAGCGTATGCTCCAGGCGCTGCGTGGCTGCGGAAATGCAGGGCGCGGCGTACACGATGCGACGATGGATGCGGGGCGCGTGGTTTTTGAAACAAGAATGCGGCTTGCCGCGCTGTTTCATGCGGAAAGCCCGGAACGGATTGCCTTTACGTGCAATGATACAGAGGCGCTGAATACAGCAATTTTCGGGCTGTTTCACCCGGGGGACCATATAATTACAACGGTCTGTGAGCACAATTCTGTTTTGCGTCCCCTGTATGCCCTGGAAAAACGGGGACTGGAGCTCTCCATCATTCCAGCAGATGAGGAAGGGATGCCCGAATATGACCAGATCGAAGCGGCTGTAAAGAAAAACACAAAAGCGATTGTCATTACGCATGCGTCCAATCTGACCGGAAACCGGATTGATCTTGCGCGGGTGCATACGATTGCAGAACGGTATTCTCTGCTGCTGCTTGTCGATGCGGCACAGACAGCGGGAATTTTGCCGATTGATGTGCAGAAAAGCGGAATTGACGTACTCTGTTTTTCCGGTCATAAAGGCCTTTTAGGACCGCAGGGAACGGGCGGGATTTATGTCCGGCCGGGCCTTTCCATCCGTCCGCTGAAGATGGGCGGAAGCGGAATCCGAAGCTATGAGAAGGAGCAGCCGTCTGCAATGCCGGAGCATCTTGAGGCGGGAACGCTGAATGCCCATGGGATTGCGGGACTTTCGGGAGCACTGGAATATCTGGAAAAGACGGGGATCGCGGCCATTTATCAGAAAGAGATGGAATGGATGCGTCTCTTCCTGGAAGAGATCCGTGATATTCCGGGGCTGATCCTGTATGGAACGAAGGATCTGCAGCAGAAGGTTCCGACCGTAGCTTTAAATATCGGTTCGTATGATTCTGGGTACGTCAGCGACTGGCTGTATGAGGAATATGGAATTGCCACCCGAAGCGGGGCGCACTGTGCCCCCTTGATGCATGAGTCTCTCGGAACGCGAAAGCAGGGAGCGGTGCGCTTCAGCTTTTCCCATGTTCTGCAGGAGAAAGAGGTGCGAACGGCGGCACAGGCCCTGTGTGAGTTTGCGGAAACGGAAGGCTGACCGGAAGTGGAAAGCTGACCGGAAGCAGGAAAAAAACGCCGAAAAGGGGAAACTTGTGATGAGACAGCGAAAAGAAACCTGGATTCTGACCTTCGAAGGAACAACGCAGGCGATGCAGATGGAGCAATATGCGCGAACACACGGCCTGCCGGGAAGGATGATCCCGGTTCCGCGGGAGATTACGGCGGGCTGCGGCCTTGCCTGGAAAGCAGCACCGGAGGAAGGAAACAAGATCCGGCAGGCACTTCATGCTGCGGGAATTGGATATGAGGCGGAATACCGTATTTTGCTGTAAGCCAGGCAGGAGCTGGAGCATTTGACAGATTCCGGTGCAAAGATTATTTTACAGAGGAAAGCGGAAAGAAAGACCGGAAAGAAAGACAAAGAAGGTAAAAAAGTAAGAAATCAGGTGAAATGGAGATGGCAGACGAAGATAAAACAGTGCAGCAGGAGCTGCGGTATGACATGCGGCTGCGTGTGAGCCGGACGGATCACGCATTTGGTCCCGGTGTGGCGGAGCTGATGGAGCATATAGAAGAAACAGGATCTCTCTCCAGGGGCTGCAAATGCATGCAGATGGCATATTCCAAGGGCTGGAAAATTTTAAAGCGCGCAGAAGAGGATCTCGGCATTTCCCTGGTACAGGGAAACCGGGGCGGCAGCAGCGGCGGACAGACGGTACTGACCAGGGAGGGAAAGGAATTTCTGGAAAAATACCGGAGCTTTGAAAAGGAAGTCCGGGCAAGTGCCAGCGTATCATTCCAGAAGTGGTTTGGAAGAGAGGATAAGTAGTTACGGTTCACGCAGTTAAAAAGAAGACAATATTTTTTTAGGAGGACACGTTGACAAAACGGGTCCTTTCCTGTATGTTTATAGATGGGGAAAGCGTTATTCTCACGTAAGAATAACGATGCAGACCGCAGATGACGGCACAAAACGGCGGCTGCAAAAAAAGAAAGAAGGAAAACAAAAGAAGATGAAAAAGACAGATTTACTTGTTGTGCGGGGTGCGGGAGACCTTGCAACAGGCACGATTCACCGTTTAAAACAGGCTGGATTTCATCTGCTGGTTCTCGAGGCGGAACATCCGGCAGCGATCCGGCGGCAGGTGGCGCTCAGTGAGGCTGTGTATGCGAAAAATGCGCAGGTAGAGGAAGTGAAAGCCGTGCGTATGGAGGTGGATCTTACCGATACAAAAAACAGAAAGGAAGCCCTTTTGCGGGAGATGGAACGGATCTGGAGTGAAAATGCTGTTCCGGTGCTGGTTGATCCGGCTGGGATCAGTATTTCAGTGCTTCATCCGCAGGTTGTGGTGGATGCGATTCTGGCAAAGAAAAATCTTGGTACCGGCCGGGAGATGGCGCCGCTTACCATAGCACTCGGTCCCGGCTTTACAGCAGGAGCGGATGTGGATGTTGTGATTGAGACGAAGCGCGGCCACAATCTCGGCCGTGTGATCCGAAGCGGAAGTGCAGTTCCAAATACCGGCATTCCGGGCATCATCGGTGGGTATGGAAAAGAACGTGTGATGCATGCCGAAGCGGAAGGAATTCTGCGGAACGTGGCTTCTATCGGGGATATCGTGGAAGCAGGGGCTGTAATTGCGGAAATTGAAACGGAAAACGGCTGTGTACCGGTGAAAGCGTCCCTTAGCGGACTTTTGCGCGGACTGATTCGGGACGGATACCCGGTGACAAAGGGATTTAAAATTGCGGACATTGATCCGCGGAAAGAGGAGCTGCAGAACTGCTTTACCATTTCCGACAAGGCGCGGTGCATTGCGGGAAGTGTGCTGGAAGTGATCTGCGGAGAACTGGAGTAAAAGCAGATGCTGCCCAAAATGCGGGCAGCAGGAATGGAGCGGGCTATGAAATTGATGAAAACAGAAGACGCGGTAGGCCAGGTGCTCTGCCACGATATTACACAGATTATCAAGGGTGTGACGAAGGATGCGGTGTTCCGCAAAGGCCACATCATTACAAAAGAGGATATCCCTGTTCTCTTAAGCGTTGGGAAAGACAACATTTACATCTGGGAAAAGGATGAGACCATGCTGCATGAGAACGAGGCGGCGCAAATTCTGTATGAAATGTGCCGAAACGACCACATGCATCCGTCCGAGGTCAAGGAGGGAAAAATTGAACTGATTGCGGACTGCGACGGCCTTTTAAAGGTTGACCGCGAGAAGCTGAAAAAGGTGAACTGTCTTGGCGAAATGATGATTGCAACACGCCACGGCGATACGTGTGTGAAAAAAGGGGACAAGCTGGCAGGAACGAGAATCATTCCGCTTGTCATTGAAAAAGAGAAAATGGAGACGGCAAGGGCTGTCTGTTCCGACGGACCTATTCTGACCTTAAAGCCGTTCTGCAAGAAAAAATTTGCCGTTCTGACAACGGGAAATGAAGTATATTACCACAGAATCGAGGATACCTTCACACCGGTTATCGAGGAAAAGCTGGCAGAGTTCGGCGCAGAGATGGTGTTTCACGAGGTTTACGATGATGATGCATTCAAAATCACAGATGGATGCCAAAGAGCGATGGAGGCAGGCGCGGATCTCGTGTTCTGCACCGGAGGCATGAGTGTGGATCCGGATGACAAGACACCGCTGGCGATTAAAAATACGGGAGCACGGATGGTTTCTTACGGCGCACCGGTGCTGCCGGGAGCGATGTTCCTTCTGGCATATGCCCAAAACGGTACGCCGATTGTCGGCCTGCCGGGCTGTGTGATGTATGCGAAACGGACCGTTTTTGATCTGGTACTGCCGCGCCTGATTGCAGATGATGAGGTGACAGCAGATGAGCTGGCCGGTCTTGGTGAGGGTGGACTCTGTCTGAACTGTAAGGTCTGTACCTTCCCGAACTGCGGATTTGGAAAAGGCAGATAAGAGATGAAGGATCAATATGGGAGAACGATTGATTATCTGCGGATTTCCATCACAGACGCATGCAATTTGAGATGCCGGTACTGTATGCCGGAGCATGCGTCCGGGTGCGGCATGGAAGGTGTGGGAAAAGAGCCTCTGCTTTCCGTGGAAGAGATCTTAAGCATTGTGCGTGCCGCGACGGCGCTTGGCATCACCCATTACCGGATTACCGGAGGGGAGCCGCTGGTCAGAAAAGAGTGCGTGGAGCTGGTGCGGGAAATCAAAGCGGTGCCGGGCGTACAGTCGGTTGGAATTACAACGAACGGCGTGCGTCTGGCATCCTGCGCCAAGGAGCTAAAAGCAGCAGGCTGTGACAGCGTGAATGTGAGCCTTGATACGGTGGACGCGGCAGAATTTGAGGCGCTGACCGGACGGAATGCGCTGGAGCTGGTAAAACAGGGGATCTGTGCGGCAAACGAGGCGCTCCTTTTGGTGAAGCTAAATACCGTACATCGGAAGGAGCTACATGCACGGGAACTGGTGGCGTTTGCCGAGCAGGTGCAGGTTCCGATACGGTTTATTGAAATGATGCCTGTTGGGGCCGGAAAATCGTACGTGGGACCGTCGAATGAAGCTCTGAAAACGGAGCTGGAGCAGTGGTATGGTGCACGGACACCGGGCTGCACGGCAGGAGACGAAAATGACCGGTCCGGCGGAGAAATTCTGATTCCGGAGGGAAACGGGCCTGCTGTTTATGAAAAATACGAGAAGCTGTCTGTTCCGGTCGGTTTTATCAGTGCGATGCACGGGAAATTCTGTAAAAGCTGCAACCGCGTGCGGCTGACGAGCCGCGGCTTTTTAAAGCTTTGTCTCTGCTACGAGAGCGGCGTGGATTTGCGGGAGGTTCTGCAAAAGAAAAATGCATCGGAGCTGCAGGCAGTGATGGAGCAGGTAATTTTTCAAAAACCGATGGAACACTGCTTTGAACGTCCGAACGATATGACAGAACATCATCTGATGTCCGGCATCGGCGGATGAAGGGCAGGATCGCTGAAATAGAAGAAAGAACAGGAACATACGATGGGAAAAGTGATTGGAATTTGTATCAGTGAAAAAAGAGGAACAGCAAAGCATGAGGTAGAGGAAGCAGAGCTGGTGGCGGACTGGGGCATCAAAGGGGATGCGCACGCCGGCCACTGGCACCGCCAGGTGAGTCTCCTGTCCTATGAGAAAATCGAAGCATTCCGTGCGAAAGGGGCGGATATTCCGCTTGGTGCATTCGGGGAAAATCTGATTGTGGAAGGGTACGATTTCCGAAATCTGCCGGTCGGTACGCGATTCCGGTGCGGAGATGCGGTACTTGAAATGACGCAGATCGGAAAGGAATGTCACAGTCACTGCGAGATTTTCAAACGGATGGGAGAGTGTATTATGCCGCGGGAGGGCGTTTTCGCGGTGGTGCTGCACGGCGGAAGGATAAAAAAGGGTGATACGATCCGGGAAATCGCAGCAGAAGAAAGTAAAACAAACATCAGAAACAGAGGATGAGAGGAACGTAAAAAGAGAGGAATACAAAAATGGAAGAACTTTATCGTATCCTTCTGGAGCGGATGAAAAGGAATACAGACACCGTTCTTGCTTTTATCACAGAAGGGGATGGTTCCATCCCGCGCACAACGGGTGCGTATATGCTGGTTGGCCGGGAGGGAAGAATTTTCGGCACGATTGGCGGCGGAAACCTGGAGTATCAGGCAGTTCTCCACGCGGGAGAGCTTCTGAAACAGAAAAAATGCGAATACCGGGAATATGATCTCGGATCCGGAGAGGGAAAAGGCCTTGGTATGGTCTGCGGCGGCCGGGTGAAGGTCTGCTTTTATTTTATGAATGGAGCGCACGGCGAAGCAGAAAGGCTGTCGCAGGCACTTGCGGCGCAGGAGCAGTACCACAGCTACTGGATTTTCTTTGCGCTGGACGGAACCGGCATCCACGTGCTGGAAAAAGAAGCATGGGAACTGCTTCCGGCGGCACAGGAAAAAGCGGGACACTGCCGGATTCTGGAACTGGACAAAAAAACGTATTATGCCGAGGAATTCTGCTACGACGGAAAGGTTTATCTGTTCGGCGGCGGCCATCTGGCCCAGGAACTCGTTCCGGTGCTGCATCATCTGGATTTCTGCTGTATCGTACTCGATGACCGGGAGGAATATGTGGATAAAGCACTGTTCCCGGATGCCGAGCAGACGATGCTGGTGGATTTTGCGAAACTGGATGAGGTCCTTTCCATCCAGAAAAATGATTATCTTGTGATTGTGACGCGCGGTCACCGGTGTGATGCGGATGCCGAGGCGTTTGCACTTCGTACTGACGCATCGTATATTGGTGTGGTGGGAAGTCGCAGAAAGACAAAATATGTGCGCGATAAGCTGGAAGCGCAGGGCTTTACGAAAGAACAGCTTGACAGTGTCTATGCCCCGATTGGAATCGAGATCGGAAGCGAGACACCGGCGGAAATTGCGATCAGCATTGCCGCGCAGCTGATTCAGATCCGGTCGGCAAAAACCGGAAAGCGAAAAGGGGCACACCCGGCGCTTCATACGTGATGGCTGGTGCAAGAGAAAAGAAATGAGGAGTAAATCGTTATGAAAAAGAAAACAGTATCCATTCTTCTGACAGCCGTTATGGCACTTTCACTTGCCGCCTGCGGAGCTTCCAACACGGCAGAGTCTTCCGAAAGCAAGAGCAGTTCAGATGTTTCTGCATCTGATAGCGCGTCTTCGGAACGCAAGACAGAAACGGCAGACAGCTCTTCCGCAGCAGAGGGAGAAGTATTTGATGAGACCACGGTGACCGTATTTGCGGCAAAGAGCCTGAATTCTGTCATGGAAGCGCTGATCAGCGAGTACAACAAAACACAGCCGAAGGTCAAACTGGTCGGCAGCTATGACAGCTCAGGAACACTGATGACACAGATCGAAGAGGGCGCATCCTGTGACGTATTCTTCTCTGCTGCAGCAAAACAGATGGATCAGCTGGAAGGCGAAGAGCTTCTGGTAGAAGGAACCCGTCACAACATTGTCAACAATCAGGTCTGCGTTGTGACCTATGAGGGAAGCAATACACAGGTTACTGGATTGGAAGATCTGAACAAAGCATCCAGCATCGCACTGGCAGACGGCTCCGTTCCGGTTGGAAAATATACAAGAGAGGCTCTGGTAAAGGCTGGCATCCTGGAAAAAGCAGACGATGTATCAGCAATCACAACCCAGCAGGTTTCTGAGGCGCTTGGCGGTGTGGAGATCAATGAATGCGCAAACGTCGGTGCCGTTACATCAGCAGTGGCAGAAGGCTCCAACGAGGTTGGTACGGTCTACTATTCTGATACATACGGTCTGGAGGACCGTCTGAAGGTTCTGCAGGTGGTTCCATACGATCTGACCGGAAATGTCATTTACCCTGCCGCGCAGGTTGTCAATAAAGAGGCAGATGAGACGGAGCAGGCAGCCGCAAAGGATTTTGTGGAATTTCTGACTTCCGATGAAGCAGCTGCTATTTTCCAGAGCTATTACTTTGATACAGAGGTAGAATAAAAAGAAGCTTCCCTGAAAAACAGCGGGGATTTGAAATCACCGTCCGAAAAAGAAAGATTTCGTTTCTGCGGACGGTGGTTTTGTATCAGAGAAAATTCGGGCAGGATGCGTGATACAGGCATGCAGGGCTGCCGTGATAGAAAGGAAATGTTATGCAGGAAATACTGGATTTTTTACGGTCGCTGGACTGGAGCCCGCTTGTCATTTCGATCAAGACCGGTATTGTGGCGACGATTCTGTCCTTTTTCTTTGGCATTTTTGCCGCACGTGCGGTGATGAAGCTGCGTCCCGGCGCGCGTGCCGTGATTGACGGCTTTCTGACCCTTCCGATGATTCTGCCGCCGACCGTTGCAGGCTTTTTCCTGCTTCTGGTTTTCAGCCTTCGCCGTCCGTTTGGTGCTGCACTATATGAGAATTTCGGTATCAAGGCAGTGCAGACATGGCTTGGCTGCATTCTGGCAGCTACGATCATTGCATTTCCGCTGATGTACCGCAACACGCGTGCGGCATTTGAACAGGTAGATACGAACCTCATTTATGCAGCAAGGACACTTGGGATGTCGGAGTGGAAGATTTTCTGGAAAGTGGTACTTCCATCGGCAGGTCCGGGTGTGCTTTCCGGCACCGTACTGGCATTTGCGAGGGCGCTCGGTGAGTACGGCGCAACGTCAATGCTGGCCGGAAATATTCCGGGGAAGACGGGCACCGTTTCCCAGAAAATTGCGATGGTCATCCAGGATGGAGATTACCGGACGGCGGGCTTTTGGTCTGTTGTTGTGCTTCTCGTCGGATTTTTTACCATGACGGCGATGAACCTTCTCGGCAGTCGGAGAAAGAAGAACCAGAAGCAGTGGTAGAGAGGGAGTAAGATGGCACTTGAAGTAGATATTACGAAGAAACTTGACGGCCTTTTCCTGCACGTAACGTTCCGCGTAGAGAAGGAAATTTTTGCGATTCTCGGTGCATCGGGTTGCGGAAAGAGTATGACCCTGAAGTGCATTGCCGGGATTGAAAAGCCGGATGCAGGAAGGATTGTACTCGATGGAAAGGTGCTGTTTGATTCGGAAAAAAGAATCAATCTGCCGCCGCAGAAGCGGAAGGTCGGCTATATGTTCCAGGATTATGCCCTGTTTCCGCATATGAGCGTCGTGCAGAATATTCAGGCCGGCATGGGAAAGAAGCCGGATCCGACGAAAACGGAGCAGCTGATCCGTCAGTTTCAGCTCGAAGGGATGGAGAAAAAGCTGCCGGGACAGCTCTCCGGCGGCCAGAAGCAGCGTGTGGCGATGGCGCGGATGCTCGCGGCGGAACCGGAGCTGATCCTGCTCGATGAACCGTTTTCCGCACTTGATACGTATCTGAAATGGCAGCTGGAGCAGGAAATGCAGGCGCATCTGAAGGCTGTCGGAAAACCGGTTATTTTTGTATCGCATAATCGTGACGAGGTGTACCGGCTCTGTGATACCGTCAGCTGTATGAACTGCGGACAGATCGAGGTGATCGAACCACTGAAAGAATTTTTCCAGAATCCCAAAACACGAACGGCGGCGATTCTGTCCGGCTGTAAGAATATTTCCATGGCAGAACGGGTGGATGCCCATACACTGCAGGCGCTGGAATGGGGCGTAACACTGCGTCTGGAAAAACGGGAAATTCCAAAGGACATCTGTGCTGTCGGTATCCGGGCACATTTTCTGGAGAAGGAAGAAACGACAACCAATGTATTTCCGGTTGGAGAGACAAAAATCTGGGAGGATCCGTTTGAATGGAATGTTTCTTTTCGGAAAAATGGCAGCTGCACTTGGATGCAGTGGAAAATTGCAAAAACGGACTGGAATCCCGGGAAGGGAATTCCATCCCGGCTGTATCTGAAGGAAGAAGATATTCTGTTGCTGACGGATTTACAGGTTGGCATAAAAACAGAGTAAAAACAGGGAAGAAATCGAGGGAAAAATAAAAAAAAGATGGTCTTTCGAATCGTGAAAAATTCGAAAAACCATCTTTTTTTGTGTATCAGGACATCTTTTCAAAATAACGATATTCCAACTACATGGTGATCCAGCCGAATGCATTTGCCACGGAGCTGAACAGAATGATCAGCGCAAACACCGGGCAGAGATACTGGATCATGACAAGAAAGATTTTCTTTCTGCGGAAGCGGCTCTCGCCATGGATGATTTCTTCCTCGATTTTCGCCACACCAATGACTCTCGAAACGAGAAGACAGGTGGCAATGGCAGCAATTGGCATCATCACGGAGTTCGTCAGGAAGTCGAAGAAATCCAGGAACTGCATGCCAAGAATGGTGACGGAGGAAAGCGGTCCGTAGCCAAGGCAGGAGAGCGTTCCGAGCGCAATCATGATAACGCCGATCAGAACGGTCGATTTTTTACGGCCCCAGCCGAGCTCATCCTCAAAGGTGGAAACGGCGCTTTCTGTCAGTGCGATGGAGCTGGTCAGTGCGGCAAACAGCACCAGAAGGAAAAACAGAATACCGATCACAGTGCCAAAGCCCATATTGGCGAATACCTTCGGGATGGTGATAAACATCAGGGAAGGTCCTGCCTGCAGGGTATCCGGATCTCCGCCGGAGAAGGCAAAGACGGCAGGAATGATCATCAGGCCTGCCATGATCGCAATGGCAGTGTCAAAGATTTCGACGTTGCGTGTGGAATCCTCAATCGAGGTGTCTTTTTTCATGTAGGAGCCAAAGGTGATCAGAATACCCATCGCAATCGAGAGGGAGTAGAACATCTGTCCCATGGCGGCAACAACGGACATCCACGAAAAGTTTTTGAGGTTCGGAACCAGGAAATACTTCACGCCTGCCAGTGCGCCCGGTCTTGTTACGGAATAAACGGCAATGATAACGGAAAGGACGATCAGAATCGGCATCATCACCTTGGAAACGCGTTCAATGCCGTTTCGCACACCGGCGTAGATGATGGCGACCGTAATAAGGCAGAAAACGGCAAAACAGAGCTCTGTGGAAACTCCGTTTGAGATGAAGCCGGAAAAATAGCCGTCCTCTGCGAGCAGGGTACTGTTGCCCTTCACGTATTCGATCAGATATTTGATGACCCATCCTCCGATGACAGAGTAGTATGGAACGATCAGAATCGGGATAATGGCGTTGATCCAGCCCCCGGCGGAAAGCCATTTCGATTTGCCGAACGACTGGAAAGCGCCGACCGGGCTTTTTCGTGTCATGCGTCCGATGGCGGACTCGGCAACGATCATGGAGTAGCCGAAGGTGAGCGCCAGCAGGATATAAATGAGGAGGAAAATTCCTCCGCCGTATTTTGCTGCGAGGTAGGGAAAACGCCAGATATTTCCAAGTCCGACGGAAGCGCCTGCTGCAGCCAGCACGTAACCGATTTTGCCGGAAAACGAGCTGCGGGATTTGTTGTGTTTGTTCATAGAGTTCCTTCCTTTTGTGTGTTACAAAAATTTTGGGTTTATGGTCAGTTCTTGAAGACTTTTTATGCTGACATCATAAAGAAGATTGTAACATTATTGGGAAGGAAAGTCACTACTAAATTTTTTATTTTTTGCTGTCCGGCAGGGATTCCCCGGCCAGTTCCGCCATCAGCTCCGGCACAGTGGTCATGTGATCGAGACGCCATGCGTTTTCTCCGCAGAAAAGAAGAGCGTTGTCGGTATCGCCCTCGGCAGCGCGGGCCAGGGCTGTGGTAATACAGTAGGGAATGGAGGCTTTGTCGCATTTTTTGAGGCACTGGTAGCAGTGTGAGATTTTTTCCCGTTCCTGTTCGCGTTCCGTCAGAAACGGATTGCGGATTGCGCGGCCCGGCATGCCGACCGGACTGTGCATGATCGTGATATCTTCTTTTTTGGCATTCAGGTATGCCTGCTTGTAGCGCGGATCGGCGTCGCATTCTTCCGTGACAACGAAACGGGTAGCCATCTGGACACCTGCGCAGCCAAGCGACAGATAGTGGAGGATATCCTCGTGGGTGTAGACGCCTCCGGCAAAGACGACGGGGATGGTACAGGCGTATTTTTCTTCGTAGCCATGTACGATCTGCAGAATTTCCCCGATTTCGTCATCGTAGCCGCGCGCAGCTGTCTCTTCTACGGTTTCGGCGGAGTAGCCGAGATGGCCTCCGGCTGCAGGACCTTCGATGACAACGAGATCAGGGACGCGGTGATAGTGATTATCCCAAAGCTTCAGAAGAACCTTGGCGGTTCTGGGCGGGGAAACGATAGGCGCGAGCTTGATGGAGCTTCCCGCTGTGTATTTTGGCAGATCAGTCGGGAGACCGGCCCCGGAGATGATGAGATCGGCTCCGTTTTCGATGCAGCAGCGGACGTATTCCTCGTAGTGGGTCAGGGCGCACATGATATTGACGCCGATGATGCCGCCGTTTGAGATTTCTTTGGCACGGCGGATGTGGAAGGCGAGGGCGCGAAGATTGGCGCTTAAGGGATCACGTGCGAATTCCGGATCGCGCCAGCCGGGCTGGGCAGCGGAGATGACGCCGATTCCGCCGGCTTTGGCAACGGCACCGGCGAGGGATGAGAGGCTGATGCCGACGCCCATTCCGCCTTGGATGATGGGGTATCTGGCAACTAAATTTCCTATTTTTAATTCTGGTAGCATATAAATTCTCCTTTTTTGATAAACGGACGATCCAGTGGTTGCCGCCGCGCCGTGGATGTTCCTCCAGATGGGCGCGGTTTCGGAGGCCGGGAAACTCTAAGGCTCTGAAATTTTGCTAAAAGCGCTTTCGAAAACGGCAAACTCGCTGCGCTCAGACAGTGCCGTTTTTGAAAGCAACACAAAATCCCATAGCCTAAGAGTTTGCGGGCCTCCTGCAAATGCGCTCACCTGGAGGAACATCCACGGCGCGGCGGCAGCCATTGGATCTGGTTATTGGTGACGAATAAATAGAATAAATATGTGATGTAAAATACTTTAGCATGTGGTTTTTAAAACTAGATATATAATACTTTGAATATCAAAGTATGTCAAGAGGGAAAATGAAAAAGGTGATTGCGGGGGGTGGGGAGGTGTGGTAGAGTGGGTGGTAGAAAGTAAATTTGAGACAGGAGGATATGGGACATGTTAAGGGATCTGGTGTTGAAGAACAGGAGTTATCGTGGTTTTGATGAGTCGGTGAGGATTTCGCGGGAGACGTTGGAAGGGTTTGTGGATTGTGCGCGGCTTTGTCCTTCGAGTGTGAATAAGCAGCCGTTGAAGTATTTTCTGGCGTGGGAGCCGGAAGAAGTGGAGAAGGTGCAGGGGCTGACGAAGTGGGCGCGGGCGTTGCCGGAGATGATTTTGCCGCATCCGGGAAAACGGCCGACGGGTTTTGTTGTGATCTGTCAGGATAAGAGGATTGATGAGAATCTGAACCGGTATCAGAAGGATGTCGGGATTGTGGCACAGACGATGCTGCTTGCGGCGGTGGAGCAGGGACTTGGCGGCTGTATGATCGGGAATTTTCAGGCGGGCGAGGTAATGGAAGTGCTTGGACTGCCTGAGGAGATCCGGCCGCTTTTGATTGTGGCGTTTGGAAAACCGGCGGAGGAGATTCATCTGGTGGATGTGCCGGAGGATGGAAATACGAATTATTACCGGGATGAGAACGATGTGCACTATGTGCCGAAGAGAACGCTGGCGGATGAATTGCTGAACTGAAGATAGAAACTGAAGATAGAGTCGGAAAATTCCGGAAAAATGTCGGATGAACCGTCCTAAAAAGTTAGATCTAAAAAATCTGATTTTTTGGGGCGGTTCAAAGAATCCGGCATTTTTTGACTTTACAGGAAACTTCGTTGAATTTTCCTGTAAAGTCAAAAGCCCTCCGGGCAGGATCGCACTGCGGCGGAGGGGAAAGGAAAGCACAGGCTCTTATTAGTTTCGGTGTAGCCCGAAAAAGGGAAAATGTCCCATACTTTCTGGCAATCCGGGGAGATGTCTGGTGGGCAGGAAATGGTGCAAATAAAGATGTTTTTTTCTGCAAAACAGAACCTTTTTTCTCGAAAGGGATCATGATAAAATGAGAAAAAATGGGGGGATTTTCAAAAATAAGATGGAGGAGGATATTGAAATGAAAATTTATCACGCACAAGTGAACCATCTGGAAAATCCGGTGGGATTTCGGATGGAACGGACGGTCTTTTCGTGGAAAATAAAAGAAGCGAAAGGAAAGCAGCAGAGTTATGCAAGAATCCGCGTATCATCGGATGAAGCGATGGAACATCTGTTGTTTGACTCGGGGGAGGATACGAAAGCGAGCAGCCTTTGCTATCCGGTGAAACTGGAGCTGGAGCCGAGAACACGGTATTACTGGACGGTGGAAGCAGGCAGCGATGCCGGAGAAAAAGCAGTAAGCGAAGTGCAGTTTTTTGAAACTGGAAAGCGGGAGGAAGCATGGTCTGCCAAATGGGTCTCCTGCAGCAGTGAAGAAAAACGCCATCCTTATTTTGAAAAGAAAATTATTCCGGCAAAAGAAGTGGCAAAGGCACGGCTGTATATATGCGGACTTGGACTGTATGAAGTGTATGTGGATGAGAAGCGTGTCGGGGATGAGTACTTGACGCCGTACAGCAATGATTACAATGAGTGGGTACAGTATCAGACATACGATGTGACAGAGGAGTTTTCGAGCGAGGGAACACTCCGTGTACTGCTTGGCAACGGCTGGTATAAGGCACGGTTTGGTTTCAGTGCGTTTGAGAATAAAGGCTTTTACGGAAATGACTGGAAGCTGATTGCGGAGCTGCATCTTATGTATACAGACGGCTCGGAAGAAGTCATCGGCACGGATGAGACATGGCAGGTACAACGCAGCAAAATTTCATTCTCCAATCTCTACGACGGCGAGCATCGGGATGATACGCTGCCGGATCTTCCTGCAGAGCAGGCAGTCCTCTGTGATGCACCGAAAGGGGAACTGACCGATCGCATGAGTCTTCCGGTGACGATTCATGAAACTTTCCAGCCAAAAGAATTGATTCATACTCCGGCAGGTGAGCTGGTTTTCGATATGGGACAGGAATTCACGGGAATCTTTAAACTTCATGTTAACGTGCCAAAAGGAACAAAAGTACATGTTCAGACGGGAGAAATTCTGCAGCACGGCAATTTCTACAATGACAATCTGCGGAGTGCGAAATCCGAATACATTTATATTTCGGATGGAACGGAAATAGATCTTGTGCCGCATTTTACTTTCTATGGATACCGTTATGTAAAAATCGATGGTATTCCGGATCTGAAAAAGGAGGATTTCACCGGACTTGCTTACTACAGCAATATCACCGCGACAGGCTGGATGAAAACAGGAAGTGATTTGGTCAACCAACTCATCAGTAATGTGCGCTGGGGATTAAAGGGCAATTTTGTAGATGTTCCGACCGACTGCCCGCAGCGTGATGAGCGCATGGGATGGACGGGTGATGCACAGGTGTTCTCGCCGACGGCAATGTATCTCGAAGATACGTATGCATTCTATGCAAAATATCTGTACGACATGGCAAAAGAGCAGAGCGTGCTCGGTGGAAAGGTGCCGCACGTGGTGCCGGCGTGCGGCGTGGAAGATGCGGCGTGCGTCTGGGGCGATGCGGCGTGTATCATTCCGTGGAATCTGTATCTGTTTTACGGGGATAAGAGCATTCTGGAAGATCAGTTTGTGAGCATGAAATCGTGGGTGGATTACATCACGAAAGTGGATGGGGATAACCATGGCTGGCGATCTGTTTTCCACTTCGGCGACTGGCTGGCACTGGACAATCCGGTACAGGGAGCGGAGCAGGTCATGGGTGCAACGGACGAGGAGTTTATTGCAAACCTGTATTATGCGATCAGCGCAGGAATCGTGGCAAAAGCGGCCGGTGTGCTGGGATACCGCGAGGAGCAGGAAACGTATCAGAAGCTGTCCGAGGAGCAGTTTGCTGTGGTACAGGAAGAATATTACAGCGCAACAGGCCGCTGCTGCATCAAAACACAGACGGCGCTGCTGCTGACGCTGAAATACCATCTGTCAAAGAACGAAGAGCTGACAAAACGGCAGCTTCTGAAGCTGTTTGAGCAGAGTAACCACAAACTGAAGACGGGATTTGTCGGAACACCATTGCTGAACAATGTGCTCACCGACAACGGCATGAATGATCTTGCCTACGAACTGCTGCTGAACGAGGAATTTCCGGGTTGGCTTTATGAGGTTAAGCTTGGTGCAACTACCGTCTGGGAACGCTGGAATTCTCTTCTTGCGGACGGTACGATTTCCGGCATCAGCATGAACAGTATGAACCATTATGCTTACGGCTCCATTCAGGAATGGATGTTCCGTCACGTTGCCGGCATCAACACGATGGAGTCTCATCCGGGTGCCAGAACCGTACAGTTTGCACCGACGCTGAACTGGGATTTGAGGTATGCAGAGGCAAAATATGATTCTGCATCGGGAATGTACAGCATTCGCTGGGAGCTTTCCGATAAAGAGCACGTGACCATTACCATGGATGTTCCGTTCGACTGCACCGCAGAGGCCGTACTTCCGCTGGCGGCAGAGAGTGAAAAAGAGGCGATTGCAAAGGTACTAGGAGCAGAAGAAAACGGCAGATATCTGCTGATGCCGGGACACTATGAAGTAAGCTATCATCTTTCCAGGCGTATGGGAAAGAATTACAGTCTGGACACACCGCTCCGCGTACTGCTGCAGGATAAAGAAGCCAAGGCCATTCTGGAACAGAACTTGCCGGGAATGGATATCCCGGAGCAGTATAAAGATGCATCGCTGAAGAAAATGGCAGCGAATTTTGGAGACAGAATTCCAGAAGAAAAAGTTGAGGCAGTGAGAACTGCGCTGGAGGAACTTTCAAAATAAAAAAGCAGGAAAAAGGAGCCTTGGAAATCACTGTTTTGGTAAAAAATCAGCAGTATGTGTAGAATAAAACCACAGTTTTTTTCAAAAAATAAGAAGCGTGGTGCGCGCTGCGATTCTATAATGGGACAAAATGAGAAAATTGTTCCAATTATTATGAAAAGAATGTAAATAAAAACAAATAATTTGGAAAATATACAAATTCATTTGTCTTATGAAAACGTTTATGGTACAATCTGACTAAGCGGTTACAAAAATGGAAGACAGAACACAGACCCGAAAGTCTGACAAAAAAGAGACGGCAGAAAGGGACAGGATATGAAGAAGTGGACGGGGATGATTACCAATCTCACAATGTTGACACAATTCGGACTGTCCCTTGTGACGCCTCTTTTTCTTTGTCTGGCACTTTGCTGGTGGCTTTGCGACCGCTTTTCGGTTGGAACATGGATTTATCTGCTCGGCTTTTTCTTTGGGATCGGAGGCGGTGCCGTGACAGCCTGGAAATTCGGGCAGAGCGTTCTGCGGCATCAGAAACGCATCGAGACGGAGCCGGACGGAAAAAAGAAGAAAAAGCGGGTGTCTTTCAACCGACATATTTAGAACGTGTCTGAAAAAGTTTTCACAGTTGACGAAGATCAAGTGGCAGAGAAAAGATTTCAGACTGACTTTAAGGGGAAAATCCCTTAGAAAGGAAACAAGGCGATATGAGCAATTTCGGAGACAAGGTCCAGCCGGCCGTAAAAAAGGAGACGAAAAATGTTGCCATCTATACTGTTGTCGGCGTGGTTGTGATGTGGGTCGGGTTTCTGATCCTGCACCTGATCTGGCCGGAAAAAATCCCATTTGACTATCGGGTGATCCTCGGGGGAATCGGAGGCGGTGCCGTTGCGGTGCTGAACTTTTTCCTGATGGGCATGGCAGTACAAAAAGCCGTATCCGAGACAGACGAGGCGGGAGCAAAACGGCGGATGCAGGCAAGCTATTCGCAGAGAAACCTGATGCAGATGCTCTGGGCAGTTCTGGCGATTGTGCTTCCATGCTTCCAGTTTGCCGCAGGAATCCTGCCGCTTTTAATTCCGGGAACGGCCATCAAGCTGATGGGCATAAAAAACAGCATAAAGCGCTGAACCTGATCTGTGGCGAAAGCCGCAAAGACGGGACGGCGTTTTTTAACCGAAGCTGCGAAGCAGCGATTCGGTTATAAGCAAGCAGCGAAGCGGATTGTGAAGATCCGCTTTGACAAAAGTTTCAAGTTTTTCATTTCATACAGAGGAGGTGAGAAAAGAGAATGGAGGTTGATATCTCCGGTGCAAAAGTCTTTTTTACGATCCCGATCGATTTTCCGCTGTTCGGGAAAATTCAGATCAGCGAAACGCTGGTGGTAAGCTGGATTGTAATGGCACTCATTACCGGACTTTGCATCTGGCTCACAAGAGATTTGAAGATACGGAACATCTCCAAACGCCAGGCGGTGGCAGAAATGATTGTGGAGACCGCAAATAAATTCGTCATCGGCAACATGGGAGAAAAATTCCGGTATCTGATTCCTTTTGTGTCGGCACTTTTCGCGACCAGTGTTGTCTCGAACCTGATCAGTCTGATCGGACTTCGAAGTCCGACAGCAGATCTTTCCACCGAGGCGGCCTGGGCTGTTGTGGTTTTCATCATGATCACCACACAGAAGATCAAAACCAACGGTTTTGGCGGATATCTGAAAGGATTCACGACTCCGATTGCGGTTATGACACCGTTTAACGTTTTGTCGGAGCTCGCAACGCCGATCAGTATGGCGTGCCGTCACTTTGGAAACATCCTTTCCGGCGTTGTTATCAATGCCCTGATCTACGGATCTCTGGCACTGGCAAGCGGAAAGCTGCTGGGACTGCTTCCCGGCGTGCTCGGAAGAACCCTCTCGCAGATTCCGATTCTGGATGTCGGTGTTCCGGCTATCCTGTCGGTCTACTTTGACTGGTTTTCCGGCGTGATGCAGGCCTTTATTTTCTGTATGCTGACTGTCATGTACATTGCGAATGCAGCAGAGGAAGGTTAAAGAGATTAAAAAAATGAAGTTTACAAAAAGAAAATACAGGAGGAAAACAAGATGGATTTTCAGATTTTAGCAAAAGGTATCGCTCTCGCAGGATGCGCAATCGGCGCAGGATGCTCCCTGATCGCAGGTATCGGACCTGGTATCGGTGAAGGTAACGCCGTAGCAAAGGCACTTGAGGCAATCGGACGTCAGCCGGAATGCAAAGGCGACGTAACAAGTACCATGCTTCTTGGATGCGCTATCGCAGAGACCACAGGTATTTACGGTTTCGTAACCGGCCTGCTTCTGATCTTCGTAGCACCGGGAATGTTCATGAACTTCCTGAAATAGTTGCAAGGAGTAAATGATTGCTAGGAGGAAAGAAACTATGCAGGTTCAGGAACTGGTAGGAATTGTCCCCTGGACTTTTATCGCACAGATCTGCAACCTCTTCATCCAGATGTATCTGATCAAACGGTTCCTTTTCAAACCGATCAATGAGATGCTGGAAAAACGGCGTGCGGCAGCCGATGCGGAGATCACAGACGCAGAGGCGGCAAAAAAAGAAGCCAACGCCATCAAAGAGGAATATGAGCAGAATATGCAGGAGGCCAAGGCAAAGGCCAACGAGATTCTCGAAAGCGCCAGAAAGACAGCGACGCTGCAGAGCGAGAAAATCGTAAAAGAGGCTTCCGAACAGGCAGCTGCCCTGAAAAACAAGGCAGAAAAAGAGATTGCCCAGGAGAAAAAGAAAGCGGTCAATGAAGTCAAAGGCGAGATCGGCGGCATTGCCATGGATATTGCCGGAAAGGTCATTGAACGTGAGATTAATGAAAAAGACCATGAGAAGCTGATAGATGAATTTATATCGAATGTAGGTGAAGCATCATGACAGAAACTGCCAGAGTATACGGTGGGAGCCTGTATGAGCTGGCCCAGGAGGAGCATCTCGAAGAGGAAATCCTTTCCGAGATGAAGGAGATCCGAGCTCTGTTCCGGGAAAACCCGGAGTATCCGCGCCTTTTATCGGAGCCTTCGATTCCGCGAAAAGAGCGGATCGGGCTGATCGACGCGGCATTTGGCAGCCAGGCGGAACCGTATTTGGTCAATTTTATCAAACTGCTGTGTGAAAAAAATCTTCTCCGTGAATTCGGCGGATGCCAGGAAGCGTTTCAGCGCAGATACTACGCAGCCCACAATATTGCTGAGGCAGTTGTGACGAGCGCAGCATCCCTGTCGAAGGAACAGGAAGAGCTTCTGAAGAAAAAACTGGAAACGATGAGCGGAAAAACGGTCGTGATGGAACTGAAAACCGATCCGTCCGTTCTGGCGGGTGTCCGCGTGGAGCTCGACGGAAAGCTGTTTGACGGAACCGTAAAGGGACGTTTGTCCGAGCTTTCCAGAAGAATCAGCGATACAGTGGTGTAGGAGGAAAACATGCAACTGAAACCAGAAGAAATATCCAAGGTCATCCGCAGCCAGATCAAATATTATGAAAATGCGATCCGGCAGGATGAGACAGGCACCGTTCTGATGGTCGGAGACGGAATCGCGAGAGCCAGCGGTCTTTCGAATTGTATGGCAGGCGAGCTGCTGGAGTTCGAGGATGGAAGCTATGGAATGGCACAGAACCTCGAGGAAAACAGTGTATCTGTCGTTTTATTCGGTTCCGGCGAGAACATCAGCGAGGGACAGCTTGTAAAAAGAACGGGAAAGGTCGTTTCGGTTCCGGTCGGAGAAGGTATGATCGGACGCGTTGTCAACGCGCTCGGCCAGCCAATCGACGGCGCAGGCCCGATTACGGCAGCAGAGTACCGTCCGATTGAAAGCCCGGCACCGGGCATCTGTGAGAGAAAAGGTGTTAATCAGCCGCTGCAGACCGGTATTAAAGCGATCGATTCCATGGTTCCGATCGGAAGAGGTCAGCGAGAGCTGATCATCGGAGACCGTCAGACCGGAAAGACAACGATCGCAACCGATACCATTCTGAACCAGAAAGGCAAGGATGTGATCTGTATCTACGTTGCCATCGGACAGAAACGTTCGACAGTAGCGTCCTTAGTAGAAAATCTTGAGAAGAACGGCGCAATGGCGTACACCATCGTCGTGGCAGCGACGGCATCCGAAGCGAGCCCGCTGCAGTATATCGTACCGTATTCCGGCTGTGCCATGGGCGAGTACTTTATGTATCAGGGAAAAGATGTGCTGATCATTTATGATGACTTAAGTAAGCACGCGGTTGCATACCGTGCACTCTCACTGCTGATCCGCCGTCCGCCGGGACGTGAGGCTTATCCGGGAGATGTTTTCTATCTCCATTCCAGACTTCTGGAGCGTGCCGCAAAGCTGGACGATGAACACGGCGGCGGATCCATGACGGCCCTGCCGATTATTGAGACCCAGGCAGGCGATATTTCCGCCTATATTCCGACGAACGTCATCTCCATCACAGACGGCCAGATTTTCCTTGAGACAGAGCTGTTCCACTCGGGCGTTATGCCGGCGGTAAACCCTGGCGTATCCGTATCCCGTGTCGGTGGAAATGCGCAGATTAAGGCGATGAAGAAGGTAGCCGGAACTCTGAAACTGATCTATTCCCAGTACCGCGAGCTGGCAAGCTTTGCACAGTTCGGATCCGACCTGGATGCCGATACAAAGGCGCGTCTGGAGCAGGGTGTGCGTATCGTGGAAGTATTAAAACAGAACCAGAATGCACCGGTTCCGGTAGAAAAACAGGTTGCCATTCTTTATGCGGTAACGAAAGGAATTCTGTCAAAGGTTGCAGCTGAGGATGTCCGCGCCTATGAGGACGGACTGTATACCTGGCTTGATACCGATGCAGAGGGTGCTGCCGTGATGCAGGAGATTTCCGCAACCGGAAAACTCGAGGCAGATACCGAAGAGAAGCTGAAAAGTGCGCTCGAATCGTATACCGAAAACTTTATCAATACAAGACCTGCAAAATAAGGAAAGAAGGAGGAGCCTATGGCTGCAAACATGAAAGCCGTAAAGCTGCGGATCAAAAGTGTCGAAAGCACGATGCAGATTACCAAGGCGATGGAACTTGTAGCGTCCTCCAAGCTGCGAAAAGCGAAGGAGCGGGCTGATACCTGCCGTCCGTATTTTCAGGAGCTGTACCGCACTTTGCAGGATATTGCAAAAGGAAACACGGAATTTTATTCCATTTATGCAAAAGAGGCAAAAAACGAGAAATGCTGCTACGTGCTGGTTGCCGGAGACCGCGGCCTTGCGGGCGGATACAACGCGAATCTGTTCCGATGCTTTGAGGCAGATGCCAAAGGAAAAGAGATCTGTGTGGTTCCGGTCGGCAAAAAGGCAGTGGAGTATGCAAAATCCCGGAAGCTGGACATTCTGACGGACAGCTTTGCCGAGATCGCAAATCTTTCTGTGGCAGACAGCTTTGAGATCGCGCGCGCACTGTGCCGTGAGTTCCGGAAAGGGACCTTCGGACATGTGGAGCTTTGTTACACAAAATTCGTGTCGATGCTGTCGCAGATGCCGGTTTCCGTGCCGATCCTGCCTCTGATTGACATTGCAAAAGAGGACGGAGAGGATCCGGAAGCGAAAAAAATCCGGAATCTGATCCTGTATGAGCCAAACGGTGTCGAGGTATTCGAAGCGATTGTGCCGGAATACTTAGGCGGCCTGATCTACGGCGGTATCTGTGAGAGTGTGGCAAGTGAGCTTGCGGCACGCCGTACCGCAATGGAGGCGGCAACGGGAAATGCAGAGGAGATGATTGAACAGCTCAATCTGTATTACAACCGTGCCCGTCAGGCAAGCATTACGCAGGAGATCACGGAGATCGTCGGCGGTGCGGAAGGCGTGTAAGAGTGGAAACAAGAAAAGTGAGGAGAAGTCGTTAAATGAGTGAAAAACACATTGGCGAGGTTGTGCAGGTAACGGGTCCTGTTCTGGACATCCGTTTTCCGGAAGGAGAGCTGCCGGCACTTCTGAATGCCATCGAGATAGACAACCACGGCGAGAAGCTGGTTGTGGAAGTGGCGCAGCAGACGGGCGACAACATGGTCCGCTGCATTGCCATGAAGTCCACAGACGGACTTGTCCGCGGAACAAAAGCAGTTGACACGGGCGGCCCGATCGCCGTTCCGGTCGGAGAGGAGTGCTTAGGCCGCGTGTTCAACCTGCTCGGTGAGACCGTAGACAATAAGCCGGCACCGGAAACAGCAGAAAAATGGCCGATCCACCGCGATCCGCCGTCCTATGAGGAACAGGTTCCGGCAACGGAGATCCTCGAAACCGGAATCAAGGTCGTTGACCTGATCTGCCCGTATGCTAAGGGTGGAAAAATCGGTCTGTTCGGTGGTGCCGGCGTTGGAAAAACAGTCCTTATCATGGAGCTGATCCACAACGTGGCAACGGCACACGGCGGACTTTCCGTTTTCACCGGTGTCGGAGAGCGTACCCGTGAAGGAAATGACCTTTACAACGAGATGAAAGAGAGCGGTGTTATCGACAAAACAGCACTGGTCTATGGACAGATGAACGAGCCGCCGGGAGCACGTATGCGTGTCGGACTTTCCGGTCTTACCATGGCAGAATATTTCCGTGATGTGAAAAATCAGGATGTGCTGCTGTTCATCGATAATATTTTCCGATTTACGCAGGCAGGTTCCGAGGTTTCGGCTCTGCTTGGCCGTATGCCGTCCGCAGTAGGATACCAGCCGACGCTGGCAACCGAGATGGGCGCACTGCAGGAGCGTATTACGTCCACGAGAAAGGGTTCCATCACATCGGTACAGGCTGTTTATGTGCCGGCCGATGACCTGACCGACCCGGCTCCGGCAACGACATTTACCCATCTGGATGCCACGACGGTACTTTCCCGTGAAATTTCCAGCCAGGGTATTTATCCGGCCGTTGATCCGCTCGATTCTACCAGCCGTATTCTGACACCGGAAATCGTAGGCCATGAGCACTATGAGGTAGCGCGTGCCGTACAGCAGGTGCTGCAGAGATACAAAGAGCTGCAGGATATCATCGCCATCATGGGTATGGACGAGCTGTCCGAGGAGGATAAGCTGACGGTCAGCCGTGCCCGTAAGGTACAGCGTTTCCTGTCCCAGAGCTTCTCGGTAGCGGAGCAGTTTACCGGTATGGAAGGAAAATACGTGCCGTTAAAAGAAACCCTGCGCGGATTCCGCATGATCCTCGATGGCGAGTGCGACGATCTTCCGGAGAGCTGCTTCCTGTTTGCAGGTACCATCGATGAGGTATTTGAAAAAGCAAAAGCACTGAATCAGTAAAGGAGGAATGACGTATGAGTACATTTCCTTTACGTGTAGGCACGCCGGACGGACTTCTCTATGAGGGTGACGTAGCGCGCGTTGTCTGCAGAACCATCAGCGGCGACCTGGCAATTCTGCCTGGGCACTGCAATTACTGCACTGCGCTCGGCATGGGCGAGGCGCATATCGTGCTGGAGGACGGAACGAGAAGAAATGCCGCCTGCATCGGCGGAATGCTTTCCATGATGAACGGGGTCTGCCGTGTCCTGGCAACGACCTGGGAGTGGGAAGAGGATATTGATGCAAAACGCGCCGAGGCTGCCAAACACAGGGCCGAGCAGGCGCTGGCAAACGGCGGTCTGACGGACAAAGAATACCGTATTGCCGAAGCCAAGCTGCAGCGTGCGCTGGTGCGGCTGAGTGTAAAAGAATAAAAAAACAAAAAAAAAGCCTTCGACGAATCTGGGAAAATCCGATCGTCGAAGACTTTTTTTTTAGGGTGCTTTTTAAAGAGCAAAAATTCCGCAGATTAAAAATCCCGCTACGGCGAGAGCAGCACTGATCAGGACGTAAGGAAACTGCGACACGGCATGTGACATATTGTCAATCTCGCAGGTCGCGGAGGAAAGAACCGTTGCGTCGGAATAGAAGCATGCATGGCTTCCGAAAACACCGCCGGATACGACAGCGCCAAGCGCCAGAAGTACATTAGCATCAAGGGCGATGGCAAGCGGAACAACGATGGAAACGGCTACGGCCTCAATTCCCCAGAAAGAGCTGGTGACAAAGGTCAGAACTGCAATGACAACAAAAATAATAGCTGCCAGTGTTTTGGCATTCATATACGGAACACACAGGTTGATGACGTATTCCGAGAGTCCCATTTCGCCGCAGGCAGTCTTGATCATAAAGGATGCAAGAAGAATGGCGAGAACCGGAAGAATATCTGCAAAGCCGGCAAAGAACAGTTCCACGTACCGCGTAAAGGTCATTTTTTTCCGCGGAAGATAAAGAATCATACAGGAAGCAAGAGCAAGAATAATCGCCTGCATCATATCCTGTGTGACTACTGTCACACCGATCAGAATTCCGATGGGGATCAGAAAATCCAGTATATTTCCGGCATTGGTATTTTCGGGCGGGTAATCAACGCTCATTCCGGCCATGGCAATGTCAACGGAAGGGGCATTGTGCATTTTTGGATGCTCCGGTGTCTGCTCTTTCTTTTCCAGATCGGTATAGGCATCTTTCATTTTTCCGAGCTTTGGCATCAGTTTGCAGGCAAACAGAATGACAACCAGAAGTGCAGCCATGGGATAAAACATATAAGGAAGCACTTTTAAGTAAACACTCATACCGGTGGAAAAGCCCATATTGAGAATGTCCGGTTCCTGAATAAAAACACCGGAATAAAAAACTACCCAGGTGGAAAAGGGAATCAGTGCACAGACAGGTGCACCGGTTGAGTCAATGA
>ENA-OUQM01000353-OUQM01000353.1-human-gut-metagenome-genome-assembly--contig:-NODE-353-length-32907-cov-7.776756_pt1 | contig 32907 bp, 27 predicted proteins | sample MGYA00237949_ERZ548830 | MGnify/ENA primary metagenome ERZ548830 (study PRJEB26490, sample SAMN05194706) | human gut metagenome | biome: terrestrial biome; feature: human-associated habitat; material...
GGCAGTTGTGGTATACTATGCGCGGGAAAACAGATATAGCCGCCCGGCAGGCGGCGTGAGAAAGGAAGTGCTTTCATGCCCGATCGCATTCAAATAAAAGAGGAAGCCAAGCAGGTGGTCCGCGGGGCGCGGGTCAATGCGTATCTGGTGACGCTGATCGTTCTGGCGGTCACCGGCCTGCTGGAGGCGCTGGACTCCTATGTGGGCGCGTCCAGAACCGTGGACCAGGTCGCGGAGCTCTATGGCCAGCAGGCGGCGGCCATGCTGCCCGCCTTCCCGGAGTTCCCCGTGCTGCTGATGGCCTTTGTGGCGGCAGTGAACTGGCTGGCTCAGGTCATCATCAATGCCGGATGGTCCATTTATCATCTGGGTGTGCGGCAGGGAAAGGAAATGCCCTACGGCTGTCTGCTGGACGGGTTCGCCTTCCTGGGGAAGCTGATCCTGCTGAACATCGTCATGGGGATCTTTGTCTATCTCTGGTCCCTTCTGTTCCTCATCCCCGGCATCATCGCCCAGTACCGGTACCGGTTCGCCATTTATAATCTGTGCGAGAATCCGGAGATCGGCATTCTGGAGGCCATCAACATGAGCAAGGCCCAGACAGCAGGCTTCAAGGGTACGCTGTTTGTGCTGGACCTGTCCTTCCTGGGATGGTCCATCCTGTGCTGGCTGACTCTGGGCATTCTGAACATCTGGATCGCTCCCTACAAGGAGCAGGCCAACGTGGGTTATTTCCAGGAGATCAAGAAGGTCAAGGGCATCGGCTATCAGCCGCCCCAGGACGGCGGAGAGGACGACGAATTCCGTCCCATCGACCCCTTCGGGCCCAGCTATTAAAACAAGTGAGATAAGCCCAAATGCCCCCGGAGCAGCGCTCCGGGGGCATTGGATATGATGGCCTCTTATTTCTTTCAGAAAGCCCAGGTGCCGTTCCGGAACAGGGGCACGGTCCGGCCATCCTCACACACGGCGTCGATGGACAGGTCCGCCGAGCCGATCATGAAGTCCTCGTGGATCATGGAGTCGTTGACACCCAGCGCCCGGCACTCCTCCAGCGTCTTGTTCTGGAAGTCCCGGATGGTATCGGCAAAGCCCATGCCCAGCGCCAGATGGCAGCAGGCGTTTTCATCAAAGAGGGTGTTATAAAACAGCAGGCCCGTCCGGTTGATGGGGGAGTCGAAGGGGACCAGAGCGCACTCGCCCAGATAGCAGCTGCCCTCGTCCATGGTGATGAGCTTGGTCAGCAGGTCGTTGTTGACCTCGGCGTGCCACTCCACCGCCTTACCCTCGTGGAAGCGGATCCAGAAGCCGTCGATGAGCTGACCCTGATAGCTCAGGGGCTTGGTGGCGTAGACAATGCCCTCGGCCACACCCTTCATGGGGGAGATGAAGCACTCCTCCGTGGGGATATTGGGATTGAAGAAGATGCCTTGCAGGCTGGTCTCGCCGCCGCCGCAGAACTGCGCCTCCGGGATCATGCCCACGGTGAAGTCCGTGCCGTTGGCGCTCTTGTAGCGCAGCTCCCGGATGCCCAGACCGCTGAGGTACCGGCACCGGTCATGGAGGTCCTTGTTGTGGGCCTCCCATGCCGCCACGGGGTCCTCGTCCACCCGGCTGGTGGACAGGATGGCCTCCCACAGCTTCTCGATGGCCTGACTGGTCCGCAGCTCCGGGAACAGCTTTTTAGCCCATGCGGCGCCGGGGACGGCGGCGATGCACCACTGGTACTTATTCTCGATCTGATCCCGGTATTTCTTGATGACGGGGTACAGCCGCTGCTGGCTCTTGGCCATCTTCTCCTGATTGACGCCCTTCAGACCGTCGGGGTCCTCGCTGAGCAGGTAGATGCGGCAGGGTATGGTATCCACATAGTGCTGCCAGCGGGCCTCCTCGTAGTTATCAAGCTTGGAGAGGGTGGTCAGGGTCCGATAGCGGTAGTGGAGCTTTTGCAGGGGCTGATAGCTCCAGTCCACCACCACCTTCTTGGCCTTGCGCTTATAGCACTCCTCCACCAGCAGCTTCACAAACTCCGGCTGATCCAGATCGGCGGCGATGAATACCTCCTGACCCGGCTGCACATTGACGCCGGAGGCGGCGATCAGCTGGGCATATTTCCTCAAAACGGTCTTTTTCACGGCAATCCCCTCCTGTATTCTGATGGTTTGGTGCCATTATAGCACGCCTGGCGGCAGATGGAAAGGGCTTTCTTGCAAGCGGCGACGGGATGTGGTAGGATAGGGGATAGAAGATGAATGGTAAGGGAGAGATGCCCCATGGAGATCGTTTACGCAGACCCACGCATCGTGGTGGCGGTGAAGCCTGCCGGGGTGCTGAGTACCGACGAGCCCGGCGGGATGCCCCAGCTGCTGCGGCAGGAGCTGGGGACCCCCTGCATCCGCACGGTACACCGGCTGGATGCCGCCGTCAGCGGGCTGATGGTCTACGCCCGGTCGGCCAAGGCGGCCTCCCTGTTGTCGGAGCAGCTCCGCAGCCGCACCTTCGGCAAGGAGTATCTGGCGGTGGTCCACGGCGTGCCGGAGGGGGGCGTGATGACGGACCTGCTGGGGCGGGATCCCGTCCGGCGGCGTACCTATGTGGCGGCGGAGCCGGGGAAGGACGTGCGCCCGGCCGAGCTGTCCTATGAGGTGCTGGGGAGCCGGGAGGGGCTGTCACTGGTGCGTATCCGGCTGCACACCGGGCGGACCCATCAAATTCGGGTGCAGTTTGCCTCCCGTGGGTTTCCACTGGTGGGGGACCGGAAATACGGCGGGGGAGAGGAAGGGGAAAGCATCGCCCTGTGGTCGTGGCGGCTGGAGTTTACCCATCCGCAGACTGGGGCGGCCATGCGGTTTTCCAAACTGCCGCCCAAGGAGACCCCGTGGCTGGGCTTTCCCATGCCCCTGACAGGGAGATAGACAGAAAAAGAGACTGCCGAAGGGGTTCGGCAGTCTGAGACTGTCGGAAAAACCCTCCGGGTTTTCCGACAAAAGGCTTGCAGTCTGCTGCGTGCATAATTTGTGCGCCTATGGCACACAAATTCCACACTTGCAGCCTGAGAAGTATTTTCTCTCACGCACATGTCGTGAGAGAAAATGATTTTACTTCTTTGCCGCCTGCGGGCGGCAAACTCTGCGAGGCTTTTTTGACACGCTGAGACTGCCGAAGGGGTTCGGCGGTCTCTTTTCATGCGGAAAATTACGGCTCCTTCCGGTGCTTTCTGCGGCTCAGGAGGAAGGCGATGCCGCCCATGGAGAACGTGGCCATCAGCGGCCACAGGGGGGGAGCGCAGACGTCGCCGGTGGGGGGCGTGGGGTCCTCCAGCTCCTGGGCCTTGAACTGCCAGTCCAGATAGCCAATAGCGGATCGGAAATCGTTGCCCATGGTCAGGGGGACGTTCAGGGTCACGGTGAGCTCCAGATCGCCGCCGGGGGCGATGGTCCCCAGCTCCGTCCAATCCGTCAGCTGAGCCGTCTCATGGGCAGGGGCATCGAAAAGGGTGGAGGTGGGAGCCTGCACCGTCAGGGTCATCTGAGAGAGAAATTCCTCGGAACCGGACTCGGACCCCAGAGAGCGCAGGTACAGCCGCACCCGATGGTCGCTGTCGTTTCGCAGACGCAGGGTCTGGGTCAACCGGTCGCCGGGCATGACGCCCTTAAAGTCCGGGAACAGGTCGGAGGGGGAGTAGTCACTGCCGGGAAGGAACACGAAGCTCTGAGCGTCGCCGTCATAGGTGACGGAGCCGGTATCGGCGTAGGCGGCGCAGAGACAGGACAGGAGCATCAGCAGCGTCAACGCCAGAGAACAGATGTTTTTTCGTTTCATGCCGTCCCCTCCTTACTGATACTGGGCCACGTGGCCCGGCGTGATGGTGACGCCCCAAGCCTGCCCCGCAGCTTCCTCCGGGGCGCTCTGGATAGCCTCTGCCATGATCTCCAGCGCCTGCTTGCCGCCGTCGGCATCGCTGTAGCTGCCGGTGAGGGTCAGGCTGTCAATGAGCGGATGTTGGGGCTGTTCGTTGGGGGCAACGGGGTAGGTGTAGTAGTAATAGTCGCCATACGCTACCCAGCCGTCACCGGGGGTGAAGGCGGGGATGGCTGCCGTGCCGCCGATGTGTTGGCCGTCGTCATTGACCCGGTAGGTCACCAGCTTCACCCGGAGGTAGGCGTCAATGTCACCGGTGTTGGTGACGTTGACGTTCTTCTTGGTCGTGCCGTCAAAGTCCTCCGTGACGGTGCAGGACACATGGGCGGGAGTGAACCGGTTGGGGACGGGGTCCGTATGGGTGATGAGATACGCCAGCGTGGCGCCGGTGAGGGCCAGCGCCAGCAGAACCAGCGTCAGAAGCAGCGCACCCGGCTTCCGGGGCGAAGGATATTTTCTGCGTGCCACAAACAGTTCCTCCTTTCTCAGTGTCGGATTCCGAAGATATTGGCGATAACATCACTGAAGCCGTTGAGCCAGCGGTCATTCTTCAGGGTGTTGGTGCAGGTGATGCTGCCGCTATTGTGGCCGGCGGTGAGGGTGCAGCCGTCCGGCTTATCGGGGTCGTAGGCGGCGTCATAGCGCCAGCTCCAGCCGGTGTCCTCCGCAATGGTGTATTTGCCCACCGGAAGCTCATAGAGGGAGACACTGCTGCTGCCCACCACCGTGACTTGGGTGTAGAGATCGCCGTTGCGGCAGACGTTGAACACATAGGGTTCGCCGTCAGCGCCGCCGGCCTTGGTGACGGTCAGGGCGCAGGTCCTGACGTGGAGCAGGAAGGCGGGGTCGCCGCTGGTGTGGCTCCAGGTCTCTCCGGCGCAGCTCGTGTGCAGGAAGGCGGTATCGGCGGTGATGTTGGTGTCACCGATGGAGATGGTGGCCTTCACGGGGATGTCCTGCTTGGTGTTCACGATGTCCGTCAGAAGGGTGGTGTCGTAGCTGTAGCCAGAGTTCAGCTTGGGTTCGGCGCCGGTCATGGATACGGTGGCAGCGTCGGTGCCATTGTGGAACCAGCTGGTGGAGGTGCGGTAACCGGGCAGCGTGGCTCTATCGAAGGTGTCGCCGTAGTAGACGGTGCCGTCCTCGTAGGTGAGCGTCGGCTTAAAGACGTTGACCTTGCCGATGGCGCTGCCGCTCTGTTTGACGGCCGGTGTGCCGCTGGAATCCGCCTGCGGCTCCGTTTTGGGGGATACCGTGACGGAGATGGCGTAGGAGGTGTCCGCCCGCAGCTGGGCCAGGTCGGTGACGGGGCTGCCGTCCGGGCCTGTGAGGGAGACGGTGATATCCACGTAGGCGGTCTGCCACGGCTCCAAGCCGTAGGGGTGATCGGAGTCGGTGGCCTTGGTCAGATCCAGAGAGATGCTGCCCACCTGCACGGTGGAGTCGCTTTGCAGCTGGCTGGCGGTGAGACCGCCCAGCAGATAGACGTTATAGTCCTGCGCTGCAACGGTGACGGGCTGGATGGGGACGTTTACCGTGGGCTGGGGGAACTCCCGGACAGGGGTCTCGGAGTCTTTGTTTTCATAGACACCGGCCCCGGCGTTGGTGGGGACATTGTTGCCGCCCAGAAAGCCGGGCTGAGGCTTGACGCTGAAGCGGATGACCAGCTTATGACCCCGGTAGCTGACGCTGCCGTGATCGGTGACGGTACCCACGTAGTTCTCGGAGAAGTCAAAGCCTGTGACGCTGACGCTATTGCCGTCTATCGCGGCAGTGGCGCCCATGGCGGTGTCGTTTTGACGCCATGTGTAGGTGTCACCGTCCTTACCGGTGCAGGCGTAGGTCTCCAGCGTGATATCAGAGGCGGTGCTTCCGGCCGGAAGGGTGAACTGGGGGGAGATGATATCCCGGACTACGGATTCCTCCGTCAGGGTGGAGGAGGAGCCACCGGTCTCGATGTTGTCGGAGATCTGCTGGAAGATGTTGCTGAGGGAACCGGCGTCCGCCGCAGACAAGTAGTAGCTGGGGGTGCGGGGCGTGCCGTTGTTGGAGGACACCTGCTGCATGAACCAGTTGCAGGCGCTGTTCAGGGAGCGGCTGTTCTGATCGAGGTCGCCGCTTGGCTCCGTGCCGGCACTGACGGCGTTGGCTCCGGCGAAGATGCCGATGGTGTAGACGGTGGCTCCGGTGGCCTTGATGGTGCCGACATAGGTGATGGCGTTGTCGGCGACATCCTTCTCAAAGCCGTTGAAGCTGGTGGGGGCGCCGTCCGTAAAGACGATGACCACACGGTTGCGCTTCTCGTTAGGCTGCACGGGGTTGGCGGAGAGGATGCGCTGGGCCATGTCCAGACCAAGATCCGTCCGGGTGGCGCCGCTGGCGGCCAGAGCGCCGATGGCGGTGGAGACCATAGTCTGACCGGCGGAGGTGTCCACGTCCTGAAGAACGTCCTTGAGGTTCTGGTCGGTGATGTTGTGATAGGCCACGCCCACGCTGCCGCTGTTGCTTCCGGCGATGGACAGCAGCTCCGTGTTGTCGCCGTAGCCGGACTTGCTGGCGAAGCCCACCACGGCGATGCGGTGGGAGATGTCGTCCTCGGTGCCGAGGACACCGTCAGCGCCCTTGGCCTTCTCCTCCACGGAATTTGCAAAGGTGGCGGCGGCATTTTTCAGGGCTTCCAGACGGGTGATGCCGCTATCTGTGGTGCTGCGGCTGTAAAGCGTGGCAGCCGTGAAGTTGGTGCTGTCGCCTGTGGAGGTGCCGATGGTCTGCACCGTGCCGTTGGCATCGGTATAGGTGTAGGTATAGACGGTCTGAGTGGTATCGATGGATGCGAGATAGAGATAGCCATCGTCTGTGCTGCTGATGGCAGGTGCTGCATCATCGCCTCGACTGGATGCGATCTGCGTGCCATCCGGGAGGGTATAGGTGTAGGTGCGGTTGTTTCCGTAACCGGAACGACTCACGGTGACCTTCTGGTATTCGCCATTGATCTTGGCGTAAAGGTCATCTTTGTTATCCCAGAGATTTGTGTACGTTGAGCCGGACCACCAATCATAATCCTCGTTATTTCTTCCGTTGGTGATGGAGGTGTATTGGATGCTGTCGTTCCGGGAGGTGACGGTAACGGCGACATAGCTGCCGTCGGAGAGCTTATACCAGAGGTTATCCTGCTTCTCATAGAGATCGCTGTTCTGACGGGTATTGCCGGAGTAGGCCGTGTAGATCAGCTGCCCCATATCATCCTCCATAGAGCCGGACTGGTCCAGGACCAGAATGACGTCCGTGGGGACGTCGCTGGTGACGGTACTGATGATCTTGCTGCCGGTGGCGTAGGCCTCCAGCGTGATGTCATAGGCACCGGTATCCTCGTTATAAACGGAGGTCTTGTTGACTGCCATGCCGTTATTGCCGTTATCGCTGCCGGTATTGGCATCACCGGCGGCACGGGCCGGGGAGCACCGGGGGGCAGTGCCGCTGACCGGGGGCAGGAAGGGGGCCACGTCGGTGAAATTCACGGTGGGGTAGTCGATGGAGGAGCTGACGGTGTCCGGGTCACCCTGATCGTCGGAGACACCAAAGACCAGACCGGGCATCAGGGTCAGCAGCATGGTGACAGACAGCACCAGCGCCACAAGGGCTTTCTTCTTCATATGCCGCATTTTTTTCATGTGCTGCACCTCCTTAATCCTGCGTTGGCCAGCCCAGCGCCTCCAGAGCGGTGACGCCGTTGTTGGCAGTCTGGACAGCCTCGGCGGCCACATGGACTGTGGCGGTGGCGTTCTGATACTCGTTGCCCATACCGGCGTCAAAGGTGACGCAGGTGAACAGAGGGGCGGTGGTCTCGCCGGGGCGGATGGCCTTGTTGCAGTAGAGGTAGCCGTCGAGACCCAGCGTCCAGTCGGTGGTGTTGAGGTCAGGCTTTACCAGCGAGGGATCCGGCGTGCCGTCGCCGGTGAGGCGGATGTCGCCGGTGAGGCGGACACGGATCCATGCGTCGGCTTCGCCGGTGTTGCGGACCTCGGCAATTTTGGTGACGGTGGTGCCGGGCATGATGCCGGTAAGATCTTCGAAGGGCTGGGTCTTATCCGCATCCGCCCACTCCTCCACAGCAATGGAGACATTGCCGGTGGTGATGACATTGCGTGCCGTTCCGTCGGCGCTGAAATACGCCAGCGTTCCGGCTGCCAGCGTGGCCACGCAGATGGCCAGCACCGACAGTAATAACAGCTTTCGTTTCATGTGGTTGCTCCTTTCCTGTCTATGGTCAGCCTCCATAGGGAGGACAGAGAAGGTGGTTGACCGCAGCGGTCAAACCGGTGCAGCTGCCGGTAACAGCTGCGCTGGTTTGGCCGGGCCTCCGGAGAGGCCGCGGCCGCCGGTGTTCCCGCTGGTAACAGGTTCACCGGGGTGGCAGGGGGCCCACAGGGGACTCCCCGCCCCCGACACGACCCGCTGGTAACAGGCGTGTCGGGATCAGCCGGGTCACAGGACCCGTGCCGCAAAAAAATAGGGAGGAGACAGCGAAGTCAGGGAAGCCGATTTGCTTCCTGTTGGGGAAATTACTGCCAGTTGGTGGCATCGCCGCCCCAAGGATCGTAGTTGGCGCCGAAGGCGGCGTTCATAGCCTCGGCAGCGCTGTCAAAGCCCTCGGCCTGACAGGCTACGGCGAACACGGGGCAGGAGACGCTGCTCCAATCCCAGCCCTCGTCCAGAGTGACTTCCTCGCCAAAGGCGTAGCACTTGCCATCCTTGCCGAAATCGACGGACTTGTCGAGATACACGCCCTGAATGAGCTGCTCGGTGGTGGCACCGGCCTCAACGGCCTGATAGTAGTCGGCGAAGTAGACATTGTACTTGATGCCGTCCATGGTGGTCTCGAAGTAGTTCCACTTGTTGCCATGCGTCCAGATCCACTCAACGCCCTCAGTGGAGGTGATATTGCCGTCAACGACCTTGTTGCCGAAGTTGAAGTGCAGGACGTTCATGCCGGCGTTGAAGGTCTCATAGCCGTCGTCCAGAGCGGCGGGGATGGCGAAGTAGGCACGGATATAGGCCTTCTCGGAGCCGGTGTTCCGGACGGTGACCATCTTGTCCACGTAGTTCTTGGCGGTGGGCATACCCAGCTCATCCTTCTCGCCCTGTGCAGAGCCGACGATGGGGGACAGCTTCTTGTTCTGCGTGAAGGGCTGAAGGCCATTCTCGCCACGCTCCTGCTCGATCAGGTCGATCTTGACGTTGCCCACGGCAAAGGTGTTGGTTTCGTTGTCGGTGTCGGTGAAGTAGGCCAGAGAGGCACCGACGATGGCGATGGCGGCCAGCGCCACGCACAGGAACAGAGCAGTGATCTTCTTTTTCATGTAATTGCGCTCCTTTTTGTTTGATTTTTGGGTATCAGAATGTGCAAGGGATCACTTGGTTACTTGCTGACCTCGGCCCAAGCGGCATCAGCCGTGGCGAAGTGATCCTTCTGGATGGCGTAGGCCTGAAAGGTCAGGGTGGGGGCATCCGTCTTGGCGGTTTCGAGCATAGTCCTGGTCACATCGCTCTTCACGGTGACGGCATCACCTTTCAGCACGGAGAAGGTCTGGTCGGCGGCGGAGGCGGGAACCTCACGGTAGTAAACGCCATCCACGCCAGGCAGAGCGGTCCAGCCCTCAGCAATGGCATAGGTGATGAAGTCCTTCAGGCTAGTAGACTCCGTGACCTGCACGAACAGCCAGCAGGCTTCGGAATTGGCCTTGACGGTGACGGTGGGGTCCTTGGCGATGGTGTTGCCGGGAACCATCTTGTAGTCTGCGGTGGTCTCGGTGAGGCCGATGTTGATATCGCCCACGGTGAAGGTGTTCTTCACCTCGGCGGTCTGATCGGTCAGCCAAGCCAGCGTGCCGCCGACGACACCGGCCACCAACAGGGTCAGAGCCAGAACCAGCGCCAGAGCTTTCTTTTTCATACTTGCTTCTTCCTTTCTTGCAAACTATAAGTTATTTCCACGGCGTGGGGCGCAGCCCATGTGCCGTCGAAACCGGGGGGGAATCAGCCATGGAAGGCGGCCCAAGCGGCGCCGGCATTGGCGAAGCCGTCGGTCTGAATGGCCTCGGCCACCACGGTGATCTGGAAATTCTCCAGAGTGGCCAGCTGGTCGTTGGTGACCCACTCGGGCAGGGTCACTTTGTCAAACAGGACAGGCAGGACCACATCACCGTCGGGGGCGGCAACGGTCTCGTTGTAATAGAAATAGTAGGTCAGAGTGTCAGTGGGCTTGTCGTAGACGAAGTACTTGGCATTGGCCAGCATTTCCTCGGTGTCCACCATGTTATCGGGGATGATGCCGTCCCACTTGGCGGCGTTGGCTTCCACGAAGTTTACCATGCGGATCAGGGGATAGGCGTTCTCCACACCGGTGGGGCCGTCCTCGACAAACTCGGGGTCAGTACACAGGGCGATGATGTCCGTGGCGTTGTTGAAGGTGACCTTCATGCGGACGTAGCTCAGGTCGCTGCCCTCCTCAACGGTGACGGTGGGGTCCTTGGTGTAGGTGTGGCCGGGGAGCAGATGGTACTCGTTGGCCTTCACACGGTCAGCGCCCTCCACAGGCGTGCCGTCGGTGGTCACCTTGGCCTCGTCCAGCGTGATCTTCACGTTGCCGACGGTGAAGGTGTTGTTGACCGTGTCTGTGCCGGTGAGGTAGGCCAGCGTGCCGAACACACCGGCGGCTACCAGCAGCAGGGCGCAGCACAGGGTCAACAGGGGTTTGATGCGGTTCCTTGCTTTCATGTTTTTTCCTCCTGCATAAAATGATAACAAATGATATGGTGAGCCTTGCGGCAGGACCGACGGATCTATGCCTTTTGACTGTCCTGACGGATGCGCTTGCCCTGCTCCTTGCCGGAGCCGCCGGAGAGCAGATCCGGCAGGAAGGTCAGCAGCAGCAGGACGGCCCCGGCGGAGATGGCCACATACAGGCCGGGGGGATGCTGGATGTAATTGGCTGCGTAGCCCAGCTTGGGAATGGCAAACACCGGGGTGCCGATGACGTTTTTATAATGGACGAGGCTGCCGTCCTCGGCGTCGTTGGCGTCGCCCTTGGTGCGGAAGCGCAGAGTGGAGGGATCGTCCTCGTCGGGGATCACCTCCACCACCCGGTGGGTGGCCACGGTGTTCTCATCCAGCATGAAGGTGATGACCTGCCCCGGCTGGATGGCGGCGGGGTCTACTTTTTTCACGTAGATGAGGGAGCCCACATGGTAAGTGGGTTCCATGGATCCAGACAGAACGGTGAAGGTGCGGATGCCGGCCAGTCGGACGCCGACCAGCGCCACGGCCAGAAGCACTGCCAGCGCCACCAGAATGGTGCTGATGATCTGTAAGAGCTTTTTTGCGGTCATAGGGGGTTCCTCCCGGAGATAGCTTGGAGCACTTGGTGGGTGCAGGACTATTAAAGCATCTTTTGCTCGTGAAGAACGTCGAAACAGAGCAACTGTCCTGAAATTTCCAGTCATATTGCGTGGGGAATGTCAAACAATGACGGGGATGGGGGCAGAACGAACAAACAATATGGGACATATATGTCTATACATATTATAAGTGACATATATGTCCGAAGTCAAGACTTATATGTCGTTGTAAGTGTAAAATTTCCGACATAATTCGACAAAAGGTCGATGGGACACAATGGGCCGTAAGGAGGTCGCACATGAAGCAATATCCAAACATTGATGCCATTATCGAGGACAGCGACACCAAGGTGCAGGATCTGGCGAAGGTCATCGGCGTCAGCACCAAGCAGATCCGGCGCTGGCGGGACGGCACCAGCGAAATGGGCATTGAGAAGCTGGAGAAGCTGTGCCGGTACTACCACGTCAGCGCCGACTACATTCTGGGGCTGCCCAGAGATCTGGACTGGCCCAGAGGGTGACGAGGATCCGGGACAGCTCTCCATCCTGTGAGGATGGGGGGTTCTCCCGCAGCCTTGGCGAGTAGGTGAGACGTCAAAAAACAGGACAGGGTCCGGTTCCCTTGGGAACCGGACCCTGTCCTGTTTATAAAAGAGGGAAGAGAGAAGAGGTCAGGCTTTTTTCTGCTTCCGCAGGACCACCACGACCATGGCGGCGGCTGCACCCAGCACCGCCACGGTACCCAGTGTGATATACAGGCCGGCGTGGCTGTCGGAGGTCTGGTGGGTGTCCGCCGTGTCGGCGGAGGTGTCAGGGATGGTGACGGCGGCAGTACCGGTGCCGCCTGCGGTGGCGGTAGCCAGCTCCATGCCGCCGGAGGTGAGGGTGTAGGTCTCGCCGGAGGTCATGACCGCCGAGGAGAAGAACACGAACCGGGCGTCGTACACGGCTTCGCCGGTGTAGACGGCGGTACCGTCGGAGGACCGGATGGTGAAGGTGCTGCCCTTGGAAATGCTGATGCTGCTGCCGGACTGGCCATCCATCTGACCGGGCATCTGGCCGCCGGGTTGGCGGGAGTCTTGGCTGGGTGTCTGGCCGTCAGGGAGCTCCGGAGGCGTGGTGCCGCTGCCGTCGGGAGGCGTAGGCTGGCTGCCGTTACTGCCGCTGGGGGGCGTGGGGCGGGAGTCACTGCTGCTGTCGGTGCTGCTGGGCAGCTGAGGAGGCGTGGTGCTGTCGTCGGTGCCGTCGGGCTTTTCCGGGGGTGTGGTGCCGTCGGAGGAGCCGCTGGGCTGACCGCCTATGCTGCCGTGCCGGCCGCCGCCCATGCCGGTGGAGCCGAACATGACGTAGGGCTGGGAGTCGCCGGAGAGGGTGATGCCCATGCCGGCGCTGCCGCCGGCGGCCAGCACGGTGCCGCCTGTGATGGAGAGGGTGCCGTCGGCGTCCAGCGGCTGGTTATCAGCGGTGCTGTTGGTCCAGACCACCACAGTGCCGCCGGAGATGGAGAGGGTGCCGTTGGAGTCGATGCCGTCGCCGGAGGTGGTGTCCATCACCAGCGTACCGCCGGAGATGGAGAGGGTGAAGGCGTAGCCGGGGAGGTCGGAGTTGGCGGCATTGAGGCAGTCGTCACCGGCGTGGATGGTGATATTGCCGCTGGCGATGCTGAGGTCTGCCGCCTCCAGTCCCTCGTTGCAGCTGTTGACGGTGATGGTGGGGCCGTCGGTGCCGGCGGCGCCTACGGTGAGGTAGTAGTCGCTGTGGACGGCGTCATCCCCGGCGTCAATGGTCAGGCCACCGCTGAGAATGGTCAGGGACGCCTCGGCGTTGATGGCGTCGTTGACGGGGGCACTGATGGTGAGGGTCAGGTCACGGATCACCAGCCACGCCTCCCCCTCCTCATCGGTGGTGGCGCCGGACTTGATGCCGTTTTTGCCATTGGCGTTCACCGTCAGGCTGCCGCTGCCGCACAGGGTCACCTGAGAGCCGTCCTTGCACTTGATGACGGCGTTTTCGGCGTTGGTGTTATCGGGATAGCTGTCGCCGTTGTTGGTCTCGGTGTCGCTGAGGGTATTGGTGGTGCCGTCCTGGGCCACGATGGTGACGCCGGAGGACTTATTGCAGGCGATGGCGGCGGTGCCGTCGGCGGTGAGGGTCAGGCCGCTGAGCACCAGCGTGACGCCGGTGACGCCCTTCTTCACGGTGATGGAGCCGCTTTGGCAGCTGCCGGATACGATATAGGTACCGGCGGCTTCAATGGTCAGGGCCGTGCCGTCGATGTTGTAGCCGGTGTAGTCGCCGTCCTTGGCGGTGATGGCGATGTCGGTGAAGGTGAAGGCGGTGGCCCCGTCGGTATCATATGCGGTACTCTCCGCCGCCCACACACGGGCAGGCAGCAGGGCCAGCAGCATCAGCGCCGCCATGGCGGCCGCCAACCAACGGGAGAGAGAATTTGCTTTGGTCATACAGATCATCCTTTCTTCAAACGCGTTCCCGCCGGTTCCCCCGGCGGATGAGCAGAGTATAGCCGCCGTGGCTAAAGCCCGGCTAAAGGAAAAGAGGAAATTTTCTTTAGGTAGGCTTTAGCGTCTCGCACTATCATAGGGCCATCCAAACAAAAAGGAGGTGCCGGTATGGGGATCCAATATAGCTTCCGGCGGTATGAGAAGAAATACGTCCTGTCGCCCCGCCAGCAGGAGCAGCTGCTGCAGCGCATCGCCCCTTATATAAAAGAGGACGCCTTCGGCAGCTATACCATATGCAATATCTATTATGACACGCCGGACTGGCGGCTGATCCGGGCCTCGCTGGAAAAGCCCGCCTATAAAGAGAAACTCCGGGTCCGCAGCTACGGCGTTCCCACGGAGACGGATCGGGTGTTCGTGGAACTGAAGAGGAAGTTCGATGGCGTGGTGTATAAGCGCCGCATCACCACGGAGGTGCCGCAGGTGGAGCCGCTGCTGTGCGGATCGACGGAGGCCAAGTGCCAGATCGGCCGGGAGATCCAGTGGTTCCAGCGGCAGAACTGCACCCGGCCCCGTGTGTTCATCGGCTATGACCGGCTGGCCTTTGCCGGGCAGGAGGATCCGCAGCTGCGGCTGACCTTCGACACGAATCTCCGCTGGCGGGACACGCAGCTGGATCTGTGCATGGGGGACTGGGGCGCACCCATTCTGCAGGTGGAGGATATCCTCATGGAGCTGAAGCTGCCGGAGGCGTGCCCCCTGTGGCTGACCCACGCACTGACGGAGGTAGGGGCTTTCCCCGCGTCCTTCTCCAAGTACGGGACCTGTTACAAAGAACATATTTTGAAAAAGGAGGCGCTTTTCAGTGCTTGATTCTATCCTCACTTCGGGCTTGACCCTTCCGACCTTCCTCATTTGTACGGCGGCTTCGCTGATTTTGGGCCTGCTGACGGCGCTGGTGTGTATGTACCGCCAGCGGTGCAGCCGAGGCTTTGCGGTGACGCTGGCCATCCTGCCGGCGATGGTGCAGATGGTGATCCTGCTGGTCAACGGCAACATCGGCGCCGGTGTGGCGGTGGCGGGAGCCTTCAGTCTGGTGCGGTTCCGCTCCGTTCCCGGCACGGCCCGTGAGATCGGGGCCATCTTCCTGGCCATGGCCATCGGCCTTGCCACAGGTATGGGCTATGTGGCGATAGCGGCCATCTTCTTCGTCACCGTGGCGGCGGCGCTGCTGGCGCTGACGGCCATGAGCTTCGGGGATCGCAGTCCCCGTGAGCGGCTGCTGAAGATCACCATTCCGGAGAATCTGGACTACGACGGATTGTTTGACGACATCTTCCGGCAGTACACCTCCAGCCACACGCTGGAGCGGGTGAAAACCACCAATATGGGGACCCTCTATGAGCTGCAGTACCGCATCACCCTGAAGGAGGCGCAGGTACCCAAGGCGTTTCTGGATGCCCTGCGGTGCCGCAACGGGAACCTGAACATTCTTTGCTCCCGTGAAATGCAGAAGGAGACACTTTGACGGCGGGGCGCAGATATTGTATAATCAGGCTGGGTGATATATATGCGCTTATTGATCGCAGAGGACGAGCTGGATCTGGCGGAGGCCCTCACGGTATTTTTTGAAAAGAATCAGTTTTCCGTGGACACCGTTCACGACGGCTTTGCCGCCTATGACTACGCCTCCACAGGGGAATACGACGCTATTGTGCTGGACGTGATGATGCCTAAGATGGACGGCGTGCAGGTTTTGCAGCGGCTGCGGGAGGAGGGCGTGCGGACGCCGGTGATGATGCTGACGGCCAAGAGCGGCAAGGACGACCGCATCACCGGCTTCAACGCCGGGGCGGACGATTATCTGCCCAAGCCCTTTGAACCGGATGAGCTCATCTGCCGGGTACGGGCCATGCTCCGGCGGGGCGGGACGTACCAGCCCACAGTGCTGGCCTTCGGGGATGTGACGCTGGACCCCGGTTCGGGGGTGCTGACCTGCTGCGGCCAGTCCGTGCGGCTCAGCGGACGGGAGTTTCAGGTGATGGAGCTGTTCCTGCGCTCGCCGCAGGTGGTGCTGTCGGCGGATCGCATCATGGAGCGGGTCTGGGGCTGGGACAGTGAGGCAGAGATCAACGTGGTGTGGGTCCACATCTCCAACCTGCGGAAGAAGCTGCGCTCCATCGGCTCCCATGTGACCATCCGGGCCAGCCGGGGGCTGGGGTATCTGCTGGAGGTAGAGGTATGATCCGGCGGCTGCGGGGCGAATTCATCCGCATCGCCATGCTGGCGGTGACGCTGGTGCTTCTGCTGCTGACGGTAAGCGTCAATGCGGGGAACTATATCTCCGTCAGCACACAGCAGGACAGAACGCTGGAGATGATCGTCTCCCATCAGGGGACCATCCCGGCTATGCCCAAGGAGGCCAAGAGCGGCCCACGGCCGAACGGTCACTTCAGTCCGGAGACTCCCTATGACACCCGGTTTTTCGTCCTCCGCTATACCGACAGCGGGGACCTGACGCAGTCAGACCTGACCCACATCGCCTCCGTCACCGAGGCGGATACGGAGCCGTATTTGCAGGCGGCACTCTCCCATGGGGAGGGGAGCGGCTGGCAGAGCGGCTATCGGTTCCGGGTGGTGCAGACCGGGGAGAATCGCTGGATGGCGGTGTTTCTGGACTGCCGGAAGGAGGTGCGCTCCCTGTACCGGCTGGCGGGGGTCAGCGTGGCGGCCATGGCGGTGTGCGTGGCGCTGGTGTATCTGATCGTGGTGCGGCTGAGCCGACGGGCCATGGAGCCGGTGGTGCAGTCCGTCCAGCGGCAGAAGCAGTTCATCACCGATGCCGGGCATGAGTTCAAGACCCCCATCACCGTCATTGCCACCAGCCTGCGGCTGCTGGAGATGGAGGTGGGGCAGCAGAAGTGGCTGGAGAAGGCACAGAACCAGACGGAACGGCTGAAGGAACTGGTAAATTCGCTGGTGACGCTCTCCCGCATGGACGAGGAGGAATCGCCGCTGAAGCTGTCGGACTTCGCCGTCAGCGAGGCGGTGGAGGAGACGGCGGAGTCCTTCCGGGATTTTGCCCGGTCTCAGGGCCATCCGCTGGAGCTTGCTATCGTGCCGGGGCTTACCTACTGCGGCGACGAGTACGCCGTGCGGCAGCTGGTGTCTATCCTGCTGGATAACGCCGTGAAGTATGCCCTGCCGGAGACACCCATCCGGTTTGTGCTGGAGAAGGGAAAACGGGGCGTCGTCCTGCGGTGCAGCAATGCCTGTACACCGCTGGCCGAGGGGGAGACAGAGAAACTCTTTGACCGGTTCTATCGGTCGGATCAGGCCCGCTCCGCCGACGGCAGCTTCGGTGTGGGGCTCTCCATCGCCCGGAGCATTGCCGAGGGACACCACGGCTTCATCCGGGCCCAATGCCCTCAGCCGGGGGAGATCGTGTTCACGGCGCAGCTGCGGTAATGGCAGCGAAGTTCCCAGAAAAATAAGGGCCTTGCGGCAATCCGCAAGGCCCTTTTGTCGTGCCGGGGAGTGGGATGCAGAAAATTCCAGAAAAAATGACAGTTTTTGACAGAAAGGGACTTGCATTGTGTCCATATAAGTGGTAATATGCCTGCGTAAAAGTGCGCGCCGGGACGCCCATGGGCGTCTATCGTTTCTCTGAAACGATAAGGAGGGGTCAAAGAAGGTGTCATTCTGAGGAGGGGCGCAGCCCCGACGTGGCAATCCGTATTCCCCGCATCCCCCACAAAGCCCAACGGCCAAGACCCGCACACGCAAAAAATAGGAGGCAGATATTATGACAAACCGCAAGAGCACCAAACGGGCCTTGCTGGGCAGCGTCATGGCCATGGTTCTGTGCCTGGCTATGCTGGTAGGCGCTACCTTCGCATGGTTTACCGACACCGCAAGCACGGGTGTCAACAAGATTCAGGCCGGCAATCTGGATGTTCAGCTCCAGTACGCCACTGCATGGGACGAGAATGGCAACGTCACCAGCTGGGCCGATGCACAGGGCAGGCAGCTGGAATTCAAGAAGGCCGCTGGTGCTGAAAACGAAACCATTCTGTGGGAGCCGGGCTGCACCTATGAGCTGCCGGAGCTGCGTGTGGTGAACAAGGGCAATCTGGCCCTGAAGTACAAGGTGGCCATCACCGGCATCAACGGCAGCGCCAAGCTGAATGATGTCATCGACTGGACCATCAATGATGCGGATATCAACCTGACCGAGATGCAGCTGAAGGCCGGGGAAGAGGGCGCCGCCTTCACCATCAAGGGTCATATGCAGGAGTCCGCCGGCAACGACTACATGAACGAGTCTATTGACGGCATCGCCATCACCGTGGTGGCCACCCAGAACACCGTGGAGAGCGACAGCTTCAACAACACCTACGATGCCAACGCCACCTATCCCGTGGTGGCTGTGGGCGATGTGAATACCGACGGCGACACGGTGATTCAGGACCGTGAGAAGGACCCCACCGTGATCGCTACCATTCCCGCAGGCAGCACCGATGCCGGAAAGCTGACGCTGGTCAAGACAGAAGGGCAGACTCCGGCCAACATTGAGATCGTCACCGGCACCGACGCCGTTACCACCGAGGTCCGTCTGGAGGATCAGAACGGCAACAAGGTCACGGCAGCGGACGGCAAGTTCTTTACCATCGCCCTGCAGCTGGAGAAGAAGCTGAACGTGATCGGGTTCTATCACTCCGAGACACCGCTGACCAAGGCGGAGAGCGCCGAGGCGGTCAAGGCGGCCAACGACACCTACTATTATGATGCTGCCACCGGCCTGCTGACCTTCAGCACCGATGATTTCTCTCCCTTCACTGTGGTGACCTCCAGCAGTGTTTTCAACGGCGGCAATGGCACCAAGGCGAACCCCTATCTGGTGGCTACCGGTGAGCAGGCGTTGAAGATGGAAAATGCCAAGGGCTACTTCAAGCTGGTGGATGATATCGTGGTCACCGATGAGATCTATCTGTCCAGCAAGACCGTGACCGTGGATCTGAACGGCCACTCCATCCGACTGGAGTATGCGGCGGGCGTAAAGCCTAATAACGGCAGCGTGTTTTATATCGGCGGCAAGAAGGGCAACCTGACCATCAATGACAGCAGCGAGGGCCAGACCGGTGCGGTATACGGCTCGGATAAGACCTATTCCAACAAGGTGACCTCCGCTGTTCGTGCGGGCAACTATGGCAGGCTGACCATCAACGGCGGCCATTTCTATGGCACCAGCGAGGGGACCTCCTGTATCTTCGTCTACACCAGCATGAGCAGTGGAAGCAAGGCTACGGTGACCATTAACGGCGGTAAGTTCGAGACGACCTCCAGCAATGGGACGTATTATGTGCTGAACCACCAGGATAATGCTACCGCCGGCTGCACCATTACGGTAAACGGCGGCAGCTTCAAAAACTATAATCCCGGCGTGACAACGGTAGACCCGGTCAATGCCAAAACCGGCAAGATCACTCTGGGTGCCGGCTGCACCACGACCTCCACTGTTGACGGCAGCGACACTTGGTACACGGTGAGCAAGTAAGCGCTCTCCCGAAAGCACCTGAGAAGAACAAGGGCCTCCGGCATTGCCGGAGGCCCTTTTGCCGTGCCGGGGAGCGGGATGCAGAAAATTCCAGAAAAAATGACAGGTTTTGACAAAAAGGGACTTGCATTGTGTCCATATAAGTGGTAATATGCCTGCGTAAAAGTGTGCGCCGAACCGCCCATGGGCGGTTATCGTTTCAGAGAAACGATAGGGAGGGGTCAAAGAAGGCGTCATTCTGAGGAGGGGCGCAGCCCCGACGTGGCAGTTCACATTCCCCTTTGCAGCATCCCCCACAAAGCCCAACGGCCAAGACCCGCACACGCAAAAAATAGGAGGCAGATATTATGACAAACCGCAAGAGTACCAAACGGGCCTTGCTGGGCAGCGTCGTGGCTATGGTCCTGTGCCTGGCCATGCTGGTAGGCGCTACCTTTGCATGGTTCACCGACACCGCAAGCACGGGTGTCAACAAGATTCAGGCCGGTAATCTGGATGTGGCGCTGGAGTACAGCACGGACATGGAAAACTGGAAGGAAGCTACCTCCAGCACCAAGCTCTTCAGCGACAATACCCTGTGGGAGCCGGGTGTGACCGAGGTGGTGTATCTGCGTGTGAAGAACAACGGCAATCTGGCGCTGAAGTACACCATGGGCCTGAACTCTCAGGTGGGGTTCGCCAACGGTGTCAACAAGGCCGGTGACACCTACAACGTGGGCGACTATCTGAAGCTGGGCACGGCCACCGTCACCGGGAAGCTGGCCACCCGTGAGGAGGCTTGGGCGGCTGTGGCCGGTACGGCCCACGTCATGGCGGATCTGAAGCCCTTCACCGACGGGATGCCGGTTCTGGAGGCCGGTAAGACCTCCGATGCCATGGCGCTGGTCATCTATATGCCCACCGAGGTAGGCAACGAGGCCAATGCGGGCAGCAAGGCATCCTATGTGTATCGTCTGGGCGTGGACGTGTATGCCACGCAGGCCCCTGTGGAGAGCGACAGCTTCGGCAACACCTATGACGAGAAGGCCCCCACGGTCTTCAAGGCGGTGAGCTCCTCCAGCGAGACACTTGAGGTGACGGAGAACATTCAGGCTAATGGCCGCTACGGCGTCGTGCAGGCCGAGCGGACGGCTCAGTTCACCATTGATGCAGACCTCTATGCCGTGTATACCAAGGGCGGCGGACTTGGCGCAGCTATGGCCGTGAGCGCCGCCGGCAACAGCAAGGTCACCATCAACGGCGGTACCTTCACGCAGGTGGGTGTGCCGGCGGACGATCCCTGCGATCTGATCTATGGTGACGGCAGTGCTCAGATCATCATCAACGGCGGTACGTTCCGGGCTACCCAGCCGGAGCGCACCCTGAACTGCAAGGACGGCTCCAGTGCCGTGATCACCGTCTATGGCGGCAGCTTCTATCAGTATGATCCCTCTCACCCCACGCTGGGCGACAATGAGGTGGTCGTGGCCGGGGGCTACCATGTGGAGCAGAACGGCGATTGGTACACCGTAGTCAAGAACTAAACGCTGATACTTTCGTATAAAAGGGGATGCTCTAAGGGATGCTCTTCCAGGGGGAGCATCCCCTTTTTTCGACCTTCCGGGCGACATGGAAAGAGGATATCTACAAAATATTTCTCTTCAGGAAACTTACTTTCCGTAAAGTTTCCTGCAAGTTTGTGAAAACTGTATAAAATGCGGGGCTGCAGGGCAGTAAATTCGACATACCCCCCATTGACTTTTGCATATAAAACCGGTAAACTATGCAACATCAAGCGGCCCGCCCGTGTGGGCCAGCCTTTGGAAAGGAGACAGACGTCATGAAGTACACTTCCACCTGCAACCGTACTCATGCTGCCGATGCGTGCTGCGCACCGGCCACTCAGTCTGCCTCCTGCACCGCTTCCTATCTGTTTGCTCTGGACACTGCCATTCTGGCGGTGTCCATTTTGCTGTCCGTTCTGCTGGGGGTACTGGTGGCTCTGGCGATCCTGCTGGTTCTGATCGTACTGGTACGAATTATTCCGCATCCCGCAGTAAGGCGCAGCGTCGAGTGGTTTCCGGCAGAATAGTCCGGGACAGAAACTTGGCTGACGGCTTTGCTGCAAGAGCAAGGCCGTTTTTCTTTTGTATTTTTAAGCCCACCGGCTGAAAATAAAACCTACAAGAATCGAGGAAAGAAACATGAAAAAGGGAATGAAACTTGTATGTATGGTATTGACGCTGGCCATGCTGCTGGGCCTGCTGGCCGGATGCGGCGGCAAGGGCGGCGATGACAGCAACGGCGGAAGCGACCAGACTCTGCTGCTGGGTCTCATCGGCCCTATGACCGGTGACTATGCCCACTATGGTACCTCCACCCGTGACGGCGCTCAGGTGGCTGTGGAGGAGATCAATGCCGCCGGCGGCGTCAACGGCTGGCAGCTCAAGCTGCAGACCGAGGACTCTCAGGGCGATCCCGACTCCGCCATCTCTGCCTTTGGTAAGCTGATGGACGACAAGATGAACGTCTCTCTGGGCTGCGTGCTGTCCGGCGAGGCTCAGTCCGTCATCACCGCCGCCAAGAACGACGACGTACTCGTCGTCACCTGTACCTCCTCTGCCGAGAAGTGCATTCAGGGCAACGACAAGGCCTTCCGTGTCTGCTTCAACGACCCGGCACAGGGTACTGCCTCCGCCAACTACATCGCTGACAACAAGCTGGGCAGCAAGATCGCCGTGTTCTATCAGTCCGATATCGACTACTCCGCCGGTCTGGTGGAGACCTTCACCACTCAGGCGGCCCAGCGGGGTCTGACCATCGTCACCCAGCAGGCCTTCACCGAGGGCACCAAGACGGATTTCTCCACCCAGATCAACGCCATCCGTGATTCCGGCTGCGATTTGGTGTTCCTGCCCATCTATGCCGCTGAGGCCTCCGTGTTCCTGACCCAGGCTCAGGGCAAGCTGGACGGCATCAAGGTCTTTGGCTGCGACGGTCTGGACGGCCTGCAGACCAAGGTCTCCGATATGACTATGCTGGAGGGTGTTATGATGCTGACCCCCTTTGCCGTGGACGCTCCCGACACCAAGACCCAGACCTTCGTGGACAAGTTCACCAAGCTCCACGGCTCCGCTCCTGACCAGTTCGCCGCCGACGCCTACGACGCCGTGTACGCCGTGAAGGCGGCCATGGAGGCCTGCGGCAAGACCCCTGCTGACGCCGACTTCACCTCCGCCATGGTGGATGCCATGTACAACATCACCGTGGACGGCCTCACCGGCACCATGAAGTGGGGCGCCACCCGTGAACCCGACAAGAACGCCAAGGCCATGGTGTTCGCCGCCGACGGCACCACCAGCCTGCTTGGCTAAGTGACCGGGCGCTCTCCGGGGCTTCGGCCCCGGAGAGCACCCAGTCTACCGAACGGCAGAACAGTGCCTGCCGGTGTATCTCCGGCACGGCAGTATTGTGCCGCCCGGCCCGCCCTCCGGACAGGGAGGGATATCCGGAAGAAAGAGAGGAAACTGATTTATGACCCGATTGATCGAGACCCTTATCAGCGGTCTGAGCCTCGGCAGCATCTATGCGCTGATGGCTCTGGGCTATACCATGGTCTACGGCATCGCCAAGATGCTGAACTTCGCCCACGGCGATATCATCATGGTGGGAGCCTATGCCGTTGTCACCTCCGTGCTGACGCTGGGGATGCCGCCGCTGGTGGCTATCCTCATCAGCATCGCCATCTGCGCCCTGCTGGGCATCACCGTTGAATTCCTGGCCTACCGGCCCCTGCGGCAGGCCCCGCCGTTGGCGGTCCTGATCACCGCCATCGGTGTCAGCTATCTGCTGCAGAATCTGGCGCTGCTGATCTACGGCTCGGAGCAGAAGGCCTTTCCGGTGCTGTTCACCATCCCCAGCGTGGAGCTGGGCGGCGTGTACATCGACGGCATTACCATCGCCACCATGGCGGTGACGGCCACTATCATGGTGGGGCTGTCCCTGTTTATCAACCGTACCCGGATGGGCAAGGCCATGCGGGCGGTGTCGGAGGATAAGGAGGCGGCAGAGTTGATGGGCATCAGCGTCAACCGCACCATCACCGTCACCTTTGCCATCGGCTCGGCGCTGGCGGGCGTGGCCGCCATCTTCTACGGAGCGGCCTACACCTACATCCGGCCCACCACCGGCGCCATGCCCGGCATCAAAGCCTTTACCGCAGCCGTGTTTGGCGGCATCGGGTCTATTCCCGGCGCTATGCTGGGCGGTGTGCTGCTGGGCGTTATCGAGCAGCTCTCCAAGACGTATATTTCCACCCTGTGGGCCGACGCCATCGTGTTCGGCGTGCTGGTGGCGGTGCTGGTGGTGAAGCCCACCGGCCTGCTGGGCAAGCGTATCAGTGAGAAGGTGTAAGCTATGGGAAAGAATATGACCTCCGGCGCACGGCGCCTCAGCGGCAACGCCGTGACGCTGCTCATCACCGCCCTGCTCTGCGGCGGCTCCGCTGCCCTCATTTACTCCGGAGCTGCCAGCCGGCAGATCTCCAATATGCTCATCTCCATGGCCTGCTACATCGTCATGGCGGTGTCCCTGAATCTGGTGGTGGGCCTGCTGGGTGAGCTGTCGCTGGGCCATGCGGGCTTCATGTCCGTGGGCCTGTTCACCGGCTGCCTGCTCTCCATTCAGCTGGCGCAGAGCGTCCCTATCGGAGTGCGGATGCCTCTGTCCATGCTGCTGGGCGGCGTGGCGGCGGCGGTGGTGGGCCTGCTGGTGGGCCTGCCTGCCCTGCGGCTCAAGGGCGACTATCTGGCCATCGTGACGCTGGCCTGCGGCGAGATCATCAAGACCATCATCAACAATCTCTCCGTCACCGGCGGTGCCAAGGGGTTGGATACCAGCGCCATCTACGCCGATACCCGGACACTGCTGCCCTTTGCCATCGTGCTGATTTTTCTGGTGGTGCTGGTGATGATGAATCTGAAAAACTCCCGCCATGGCCGGGCCATCATGGCCATCCGGGATAACCGCATCGCCGCCGAGTCCAACGGCGTCAACGTGACGTATTACAAGCTGATGGTGTTCGTGCTGGCGGCTTTCTTCGCCGGAATGGCCGGTGTGCTGTACGGTCATACGCTGGCCAACATCAAGCCCGCCATGTTTGACTATAATATGTCTATCGAAATTCTGGTGATCGTGGTGCTGGGCGGCATGGGCTCCATCCGGGGCTCCATCATCGCCACCATCATCCTGCGGGCTCTGCCGGAGGTACTGCGTCAGGTGGCAGACTACCGGATGCTGGCCTACTCCGTACTGCTGATCGTCATTATGCTGCTGAACTCCTCCCCACAGTTTGCGGAGTGGAAGGGTCGGTGGTCCCTGAAAGCCCTGCTGAGCCTTGGAAAGACCCGGAAGGAGAAAACGAAAAAGGAGGCGGCGAAGAAATGAAAGAGTTGAAAACTGCCGGTGTGCGGCTGCCGGATTCGCCGCTGGTTCCGTACCCCAGCCGCTCGCTGGTGCCGGAGCGTGATGTCCGCTACACCCCCGTGCTGGAGGCCAGCCGACTGGGCATCGATTTCGGCGGTCTGACCGCCGTGGATGACTTCACTCTCACCATCGGCCGCACGGAGATCGCCGGACTGATCGGCCCCAACGGAGCCGGGAAGACCACGGTCTTTAACCTCCTCACCAGCGTCTATCAGCCCACCCGGGGCAGCATCCTCATCAATGGGATGCCAACGGCGGGCAAGTCCACCCATCAGGTCAGCCGCATGGGCATCGCCCGTACCTTCCAGAATATCCGGCTGTACAACGATATGAGCGTCATCGACAATGTGAAGGTGGGGATGCACAATAGCGTCCGGGAGAACCTGCTGGCCGCCGTGACCCACGGCTTCGGCTACCGCAAGGCGGAGCGTCAGGCGGAGGCCACGGCGCTGGAGATGTTGGACTTCTTCGGCATGGCGGATCTGGCTCATGCACAGGCGGGGAGCCTGCCCTACGGCGCACAGCGCCGTCTGGAGATCGTCCGGGCGCTGGCCTCCGGGCCATTGCTGCTGCTGTTGGACGAGCCGGCGGCGGGCATGAACCCTTCCGAGACGGCGGAGCTGATGGAGAACATCCGCCGCATCCGGGATACCTTCCAGATCGCCATTCTGCTCATCGAGCACGACATGAATCTGGTCATGGGTATCTGCGAGGGCATCTGCGTGCTGAACTACGGCAAGGTCATCGCCAAGGGCAGCCCTGCCGACATCAAAGCCAATCCCACCGTCATCGAGGCGTATCTGGGGAAGAAAGGAGCCAAGGACGATGCTGAAGGTTAAGGATATCAACGTCTACTACGGCAAGATCCATGCACTGAAGAACGTCTCCTTCGAGGTGCGCCCCGGCGAGGTGGTGGCCCTGATCGGCGCCAACGGCGCCGGAAAATCCACCACCCTGAAAACCGTCTCCGGCATGATGCACTCCCGTACCGGCAGCATCGAGTTTCTGGGGGAGGACATCACCCACACCCCCAGCCACAATCTGGTATATAAGGGGCTGGCCCACGTGCCGGAGGGCCGCCGTATCTTCCAGCAGATGACGGTGCTGGAGAACCTGGAGATGGGGGCCTACCTCCACAAAAAGCCCACCCGTGAGGAGCTGAAGGATATCTTCACCCGCTTCCCCCGCCTGCAAGAGCGGCGGGATCAGGTGGCGGGGACGCTCTCCGGCGGCGAGCAGCAGATGCTGGCTATGGGCCGGGCGCTGATCAGCCACCCCAAGCTGCTGATGCTGGACGAGCCCTCCATGGGCCTTGCCCCCATTCTGGTGGGACAGATCTTCGCTATCATCCGGGAGCTGCACCAGTCCGGCACCACCATCCTGCTGGTGGAACAGAACGCCGAAATGGCCTTGCAGGTGGCGGACCGGGCCTATGTGCTGGAATCCGGAAAGATCGCACTCTCCGGCACCGGCCGTGAGCTGGCGGAGTCCGACTCCATCAAGAAGGCATATCTGGGCGGCTGAGCCGCCGCCCCCGCCGATGGGGCGCTGAATTTGCTACTCTTTCCTTCTTCCTTTATTTACCATCAACGCCGCACCCCGGTTCGGGATGCGGCGTTGATGGCGTTTGAGGGCCTTGGGGAGATGCGGTGAAGGAGAGCGTTTGTGCAAAAAGCCGACCCGGCGGTACGATTCATTCCGAACGTTCCGCCGGAAAAACGGGGCTGGGGGATACCGTGAAAGCGCCGGAGGGAGCTTTTGATACGGCTTCTTGATGCCGACCGCAGGCGGAAGGGGGAAAAGCTTCCAAATTTGCGGAGAAAATCCCCAGTAGCCTTGTGAGAGTGAACAAAAAGGCGATTTGTGCTGTTTGCCCTCTGCAAGACGGGGGAGGTCTATGGTATAATATGTGCAAACAAATGTCCACGAGACAGAAAGGGGCGATGGGTCATGCAGACCAAAGAAATCCAAAAGGTGCTGGTGGCCAACCGTGGCGAAATTGCCATCCGCATTTTCCGTGCCTGCCACGATCTGGGCATCCACACGGTGGCCATCTACTCCAATGAGGACACCTATTCGCTGTTCCGCACCAAGGCGGACGAGGCGTATCTGGTGGGGGAGAAGAAATCCCCGCTGGGGGCGTATCTGGACATCCCCGGCATCATCGGACTGGCCAAGCGCCGGGGCGTCACCGCCATCCATCCCGGCTACGGCTTCCTGTCGGAGAACGCAGACTTTGCCAGAGCCTGCGAGGAAAACGGCATCCTGTTCATCGGCCCCTCTGCCAAGGTGCTGGGGCAGATGGGCGACAAGCTCAGCGCCAAGGAGATCGCTCTGGCCTGTGGTGTTCCCATCATCCCCGGCTGCACGGAGCCTCTGCGGGACGCAGAGGACGCTGTGGAGAAGGCGGTGTCCTTCGGCTTCCCGGTGATTTTGAAGGCGGCGGCCGGCGGTGGCGGTCGTGGGATGCGCCGCTGCGACAGTCCGGAGGAGGTCCGCACCGCCTATGAGCTGGTCCACAGCGAGGCGGAGAAGGCCTTCGGCTGCGGCGATATTTTCATGGAGAAATATCTGGTGGAGCCCAAGCACATCGAGGTGCAGATCCTGGCGGACCAGCACGGCAACGTCTATCATCTGGGCGAGCGGGACTGCTCCCTCCAGCGGCGGTATCAGAAGGTGGTGGAGTTCGCCCCGGCATGGTCCGTCCCGCAGGAGACGGTGGAGGCGCTGCGCCGGGATGCCGTGAAAATTGCCCGCTCGGTGGGGTACGTCAGCGCCGGTACGGTGGAGTTTCTGGTGGATAAGAACGGCGGCTACTACTTCATCGAGATGAACCCCCGCATTCAGGTGGAGCATACGGTGACGGAGATGGTCACCGGCGTGGATATCGTCCGCAGCCAGATCCTCATTGCCGCCGGGTATCCCCTGAGTCACCCGGAGATCGGCCTGAACCGGCAGGAGGACGTCCACGTCGACGGCTACGCCATCCAGTGCCGTGTGACCACCGAGGACCCCGCCAACAACTTTGCCCCGGACAACGGCAAGATCACGGCCTACTCCTCCTCCGGTGGCTTCGGCGTCCGGCTGGACGGCGGCAACGCCGACGTGGGTACCGTCATCTCCCCCTACTACGACTCGCTGCTGGTGAAGGTCACCAGTTGGGATCATAATTTCCCCGCCGCCTGCCGCAAGGCAGCCCGTGCCATCAACGAGGTACGGGTGCGGGGCGTCAAGACCAACATCCCCTTTGTCACCAACATTCTGGCCCATCCGGATTTCGTGGCGGGCCGCTGCCACACCAAGTTCATCGACGAGACGCCGGAGCTGTTTGACATCGTGGACTCCCGTGACCGGGCCACCCGTGTCCTGCGGTACATCGCGGAGATCCAGGTGGCCAATCCGAATGCCGAGCGCCATCAGTACGACACCCCCCGCTTCCCCCAGCCTCAGGCCCCGCTGGGCCCCGGCCTGAAGCAGCTGCTGGATGAAAAGGGCCCCAAGGCCGTGAGCCAGTGGGTGCTGGAGCAGAAGAAGCTGCTGCTCACCGACACCACCATGCGGGACGCCCACCAGAGCCTGCTGGCCACCCGGATGCGCACCCGTGACATGGTGAAGGGCGCCGATGGTGTGGCGGATATCCTGCGGGACTGCTTCTCGCTGGAGATGTGGGGCGGCGCCACCTTCGACGTGGCCTACCGCTTCCTCCACGAGTCCCCGTGGGAGCGGCTACGGCTGCTGCGGGAGAAGATCCCCAACATCCCTTTCCAGATGCTGCTGCGTGGCTCCAATCTGGTGGGCTATGCCAACTATCCCGACAATCTGGTCCGCAGCTTTATCAAGGAGGCAGCGGAGCGGGGCATCGACGTGTTCCGTGTGTTCGACTCTCTGAACTGGATCCCCAGCATGGAAGTGGCCATGGACGAGGTGCTGAACCAGAATAAGCTGCTGGAGGCCACCATGTGCTACACCGGCGACATTCTGGATCCCAGCAAGGATAAGTACACCCTGAAATACTATGTGGACCTTGCCAAGGAGCTGGAGCACCGTGGCGCCCATATGCTGGCCATTAAGGATATGTCCGGCCTGCTGAAGCCCTACGCCGCCAAGAAGCTGGTGTCCACCCTGAAGCAGGAGATCGGCATCCCCATCCATCTGCATACCCACGACACCACCGGCAATCAGGTGGCGGCCCTGCTGATGGCCGCCGAGGCCGGTGTGGATGTGGTGGATGCCGCCTGCGCCCCGCTGGCGGGTCTTACCAGCCAGCCTTCGTTGGATGCGCTGGTGGCCGCCCTGCAGGGAACGGAGCGGGACACCGGGCTGGACCTGCGGCGGGTGCAGGAGCTGTCCAACTACTGGGCGGATGTGCGCCTGCGGTATGAGAGCTTCGACCACGGCCTGAAAACCTCTACCACCGACATCTACCGCTACGAGATCCCCGGCGGTCAGTACACCAACCTGCGGCCACAAGTGGAGTCGCTGGGTCTGGGCGACCGCTTTGAGGAGGTCAAGGAGATGTATAAGACCGTCAACGATATGCTGGGCGACCCGGTGAAGGTGACGCCCTCCTCCAAGGTGGTGGGCGATCTGGCCATCTTCATGGTGCAGAACGACCTGACCCCGGAGAATATCGTGGAGCGGGGCAAGGCACTGGCTTTCCCGGATTCCGTGGTGTCCTACTTCAAGGGCATGATGGGCCAGCCCGCATGGGGCTTCCCGGAGGATCTGCAGAAGGTGGTCCTGAAGGGCGAGGAGCCCATCACCTGCCGTCCCGGCAAGCTGCTGCCGCCGGTGGACTTTGACCGGCTGGAGCAGGAGGTGCGGAAGTTCCGGAACGACCCGGAGCGCAAGGATCTGATCTCCTACGCCATGTACCCCAAGGTATATGAGGACTTCTGCCGCCACCGCAAGGAGTACGGCTATATCACCCGCATGGGCAGCCATGTGTTCTTCAATGGCATGGCGCTGGGCGAGACCAACAAGATCAACATCGAGGACGGCAAGACACTGGTCATCAAGTATCTGGGGCTGGGTGACCACAACGATGACGGCACCATCAATGTCCAGTTCGAGCTGAACGGAATGCGCCGTGAGGTGGCGGTCCGTGACCCCAATGCCTCGGAAAAGACCCGTCAGGTGGTGCAGGCCGACGAGAGCGACCCCCGTCAGGTGGGGGCCTCCATCCCCGGCATGGTGTCCAAGCTCCATGTGCAGCCCGGCGACACCGTGGAGGAGAATCAGGTACTCATGACCATCGAGGCTATGAAGATGGAGACGGCCGTTACCGCCCGCACCGCCGGCAAGGTCCGGGAGATCCGGGTGAAGGAGGGGCAGGCCGTCAAGGCCAAGGAGCTGTTGATGCTGCTGGATTGATTCCCTCACCCTGCAAATCATACGCCTAACAGAAAACCATCCCCTCAATCAAACAAGGACTGCGGACAATGTCCGCAGTCCTTGTTTCTTGGTATATGGGGCTTGGCAATTAATTCTTGCCGTGCCGACGTTTCCACTCCGCCGGCAGGCGGAACAGGGTGGATACCAGCAGGATCCCCACCGCCAGACACCCGGCGATGCCCGCCGTTTCCAGACCCTTGGCCAGCGCCGCATGGAAGTCTCCCGCCAGCCCCAGGCTCATGGTATAGTAAATGCCCGCCCCCGGCAGCAGCGGGAAGGTGGACACCACCAGATACGACGTCACCGGATACTTCCGGATGCGGGCCATGGCTTCGGCATAGAGGGCTGCCACCAGCGTGGCGAAGAAGTTCATGCTGTAAACACCATAGCCCAGCTGCTGCGCCAGCAGGTATACCATCCACGTGGCCACGCCGCCCAGCGTACACAGCCACATTCCGCCGCCGTGTACGTTGAAGAGGATGGCGAAGCCCACGCAGCCCACCAGCACCGCCAGACCCTGCACCCAGAAGGGATGCACCACACCGGTACTTACCGGCAGGCCGTACAGCCCGGAGGTGATGCGCCACGCCGCCGCCGTACCCAGTGCAATGGCGAAGGCCGACAGCAGCACCTGCACGATGCGGTTGATACCGGAGTTGGTATCGCCGTAGATGATATCCCGCATGGAGTTGGTGATGAGCAGCCCCGGCACCAGGATCATCAGTGCGCCGATGATAGAAGAGTCCACGGAATCCATCCACCCCAGACTGGCCGCCAGATATGCCGGAGCCGCCATGAAGAAGGAGGCGGCGATGGTGCGAAAGAAGGGGTTCACCTCCAGCCGGTTCAAAAACCCGTTGACAAGACCGATGATCAGCCCCAACAGCCCCGCCCACAGGCTGTCCCGCAGGGTGCCGCCAAAGACAAAGCAGTAGCCGAAGGCCCCCAGATAGTGGCCCAGATAGTACACCGGCAGGGAGTACCTCCGGCAGGCGGCCTGCGTCTCCTCCAGCCACTGCACCGCCACCTCCACCTCCGGGGTCTCCCGGCAGATGCGGCGGCTCAGGGCATTGAACTGCTCCACCGCATCCAGATCGTTGCCGTGGAAGCCGATGCGCTTCATGATGGTCAGGGGCTTGCCGTTGGCGGCCTCGAAGCTGATGGTCAGGCAGTTGGGGATGGCGAACACCTCACACTCGATGCCGTAGGCACGAAGAATACGCCGTATGGTATCCTCCACCCGAAAGGTCTCTGCGCCGCTGATGGCGAGACCGTGTCCCACCTGTGCAGCCAGATCCGTCAGAAGATAATAATCCATACGGCGTATTCCCTCCTAATTGGGGATAGCTCGCCTTACACCACTGCGAAGAACTTCACAATGAACAGGGCGGCGATGACATAGGTCAGGACGGACACGTCCTTGGCCTTGCCGGAGAACACCTTGATGATGGTGTAGGAGATCATGGCCAGACCGATGCCGTGGCCGATAGAGCCGGAGATGGGCATGGCGATGAGCATGATGAACACGGGGACGATCTGATCCAGATCGTTGAAGTCCACATTCTTCAGGCCCTGCAGCATCAGGATGCCCACATAGATCAGAGCGGAGGAGGTGGCCGCAGCGGGGATGATGGCGGCGATGGGGGCGATGAAGATGCAGGCCAGGAACATCACGGCGGTGGTGAGAGCCGTCAGACCGGTGCGGCCGCCGGCCTCCACGCCGGAGGCGGACTCCACAAAAGTAGTGACGGTGGAGGTACCGCAGCAGGCGCCGGCCACGGTGCCGATGGCGTCAGAGGTCAGGGCCTCCTTCATGTTGGGCATATTGCCGTCCTTGTCGGTCATACCGGCACGGGAGGCGGTACCCACCAGTGTGCCGATGGTGTCGAACATATCGATCATGCAGAAGGTAATGATCAGGGTGATGGCGGTAAACCAGCCGATGCGGAAGAAGTCGGTGAAGTCGAACTTAAACAGGGTGGTGGCAGCCATGTCGTGGAAGGGAGGCACAAAGGAGGCGCCCTGCAGGGAGGCGAAGGGGTTCACGTGCAGGAAGATGGCCTCACCGGCCCAGTAGATCACGGAGGAAGCCAGCATACCCACCAGCACGGCGGCCTTGATGCCCTTCTTGGCCAGCAGGATGATGACGAACAGACCCACGAACATGGTGATGACGGTCAGGACCATGGTGCTGTACTCGGCGCCCATGTGATCCTTGATGACGCTGGGGGTCATGGCGCCGAAGAAGTCACGCATGACATAGAAGGGATCGGTGTAGCCGTTCCCCTCGGCGTAAACGCCCACGTTGGAGCCAACGCCGATATTCATCAGCATCAGGCCGATGGCGGGGCCGATGCCCAGCCGCACGCCCAGAGGGATGGCGTGAACGATCTTATCACGGATGTTGAACACGCTCAGCAGCAGGAACACGATGCCCTCCACCAGAATGATGCACAGTACCGCCTGGAAGGCGCTGGTGTAGTCGGTGTTCAGCATGGCGGCCACGTTGCCCGCCACCACGGCGAAGAAGCTGTTCAGGCCCATGCCGGGAGCCATGGCAAAGGGCTTGTTGGCCAGGAAGGCCATGAACACCGTGCCAATGGCGGAGGCGATGCAGGTGGCGAGGAATACGCCGTTCCACAGGGGCGTTCCGGTCTGGAAGCCGGTGAGCAGATTGGGGTTCAGGGCGATGATGTAGGCCATCGTCATGAAC
>ENA-OUQM01000375-OUQM01000375.1-human-gut-metagenome-genome-assembly--contig:-NODE-375-length-31417-cov-11.673139_pt1 | contig 31417 bp, 28 predicted proteins | sample MGYA00237949_ERZ548830 | MGnify/ENA primary metagenome ERZ548830 (study PRJEB26490, sample SAMN05194706) | human gut metagenome | biome: terrestrial biome; feature: human-associated habitat; material...
ATAAAGGAACACCGGGCACTGGAAAGGGACATGAATCAGAAAAAAAGACACCGTTAAATAAGCTAAAAAACCAGATAGCAGCAGTCACAGGAGACGAAGCAAGACCGATGCTTTATGCACTAGCAGCAATTGCAGCAGCAGTTATAATCAGTGTGACGGTTATAAGAAAGCGGAGAAGATAAAAAGTTTAACGAAAATTTAACAGATAAGGGAGTGTCTGATTTACGCAAATTATGTAAAACAGGCACTTCATTTGTTGTTTGAAACAGCTCTGTACCAGATTGCATTTCACGCTGAAAAAGGTACATTTCGTGCTGGCAGGAAAAGACAGACAGTAATCATGGTAAAATATTGAAATATATGGAGAAAAATTGGAAAAGTATAAAGGAGGAACAAGAAGATGAAAAAAATGACCCGGGTCATTGTATTTATTATGGCTGCGATTATGGTGCTGAGTATGGCTCCACAGCAGGTAAATGCAGCAGATAATATTACAAAAAGTACAGTGGCGGATAGTGTGACGATCAACAACTGGCATGAGACAAATGCCCTTGATGACAGTACGAAAAATGTGGGACGCATATGGACGGACAAATCTGTATCCACAGGGAACGTCACACTTACAAGTAGACAGAATGAGTCGCAATCACAATCAGCCACAATAACGAAAAGTGCAGATTCTGATTTCCTGGTAGGACTTTCTGCACTTTCCTCCACTGCTAAAATAGTGGGAGAGACAACAGTTCCGCAAAGGAAAATGATAAAAGAGCTGATGCGAATAAACAGAGCCGGATTGCAGTTGTAAAATTTGCTGGAGATAAGACTGATAAGGTTGGTAATGATACATATAGAAAGGACGGATATACTTACAATTATACTCAGGTTGTCAGTGAATATAAGGCATATACGAGTAGTGATAAATCAGAATGGGAAAAAAAGGTGAACGCACTTAGACCGGCTGGATCTACTGCAACAGATTATGCCATGGACCTGACACAGGAGCTTGTAAATCAAAGTAAAGACGATGAAGCGAAAAACACAGAGCGTAAGAATGTAAAACGGGTAGTGATACTTTTTACAGATGGAGAGCCGAAGCATTCAGGCAGAAGGCACATTTGGTGTTTTAAAATGGGATAAATCTTATAAAAGGCTGTTCCGCAGAGGAGAGAAAAATGTAATTCTTGAACTTACACTAATTTCTTGTGGTTTCAATCTTTATAAGTATCATAACAAAAAACAACGGCAACTGATGATTGCATAAAATTTGCCTGCTAGTTATCCAGGCTTATTAAGTGTACCTTTTTTTCATAAAAAAGTGGTAGTTTTACAAGAAATGAGAATATCAACGTAAAGAAACGCTAGAACCGACACTTGCCGGAACTAGCGTTTCTTTATCAGAGACTTATTTTACAGCCCCTTTGATGCCTACGGATTGTTTCATGCTACGCACTCCCACAATCCTACCCGCTATTCGCATATCATGGTGCTTACGCCCCACTTTTATGCTCATATCGAGGCGGGTCCTAAGGTCTTTCATCCACCTATGAGCAAGCTCATGTGGGCTTAGACCTTTTGACCCTGGCATCATAAATAAAGACAGACTGCCGTTTGATGCACATTTCTGTGTGCGTGAGCCGGTGGTCTGTTTTTTTGATTGCCAAAAGCTCAGAAAATGCCTTATAGTATAGAGTATCAGATTCTATCAGATGTGAAATGACTTCCATATCTATAGACGCTGAGCAACAAGAAGTAAAAGTTATCAGGTTATCATACGAAAGCAGGAGAATTGGAAATGAAATTTATTCATATAGCAGACCTTCATCTTGGTGCAGAGCCGGATGCAGGCAGAGCATACAGTCAGAACCGGTCACAGGAATTGTGGGAGACACTACAGTCGGTTCTTGCGGTTTGCGAGGAAGAGCAGACAGACCTTCTGCTGATCGCAGGAGACATTTTTCACGGGCAGCCGCTTCGCAGGGAATTAAAAGAGCTGAATTATTATTTTGCAGAGCTGACGCATACAAAAGTAGTCTTAATCGCTGGCAACCATGATTATATAAGAAAGGATTCTTATTACAGAACGTTTCAGTGGAATGAGAATGTAATCCCTTTATTCGGGCAGGAACTGGAATATGTGGAGTTCCCGGAACTGAGGACGGCAGTGTATGGTCTGAGTTATTACAGCAGGGAGATCAGAGAGCCTCTGTATGAATCGGCGTTTGCGGGAGGAATCCAGGAGTATGAGATTCTTCTCGCCCATGGTGGAGATGAGAAGCATTGTCCGTTCCGGGTGAAAAAGCTGGAAGAGTCAGGATTTGATTATATTGCACTGGGACATATCCACAGACCGCAGGCACTGATGAAAGACCGGATCATTTATGCGGGAGCGTTAGAACCCATTGACCGGAATGATGTAGGGCCACACGGCTATGTAAAGGGAGAGATTACGGAAGCCGGGGTTCATACGCAGTGGATTCCGTGTGCAATGAGATCCTATATTCATCTGGAAGTTCCGGTTAATACGGAAGATACAATGGGGAGCGTGCGGAAAAAGATTCTGGAGGCCGTGAAGGACTATGGAGCAGAAAATATGTATAAGATCATTCTTACGGGATATCGAGACCCGGATCTGCGGTTTGATACAGAGCGAATGGACCGGGATGGGAATCTTCTGGAAGTGATTGATGAGACCGCTCCGCAGTATGATATGGAAGAATTGTTGCAGGAAAATGAAGGAAATCTGCTGGGAGAGTATATCCGTCGGTTTAAAGACTGCGAAAAGGACAGCATAGAATATCAGGCATTGTATGAGGGGGTTGAAGTACTCCTTAAGAATAAGGGGTAACGGAAAATGAAGATAACGGAATTATATATCAAAAATTTTGGCAGATTTTCAGAGCAGCATTTCTATATCAAGGATGGTGTTCAGGTCATTTACGGAGAAAATGAGTATGGAAAATCTACATTGCAGGCATTTATCAGGGCGATGCTGTTCGGAATGGAGCGGGGAAGAGGAAAAGCTGCGGCAAAGGATGATTTCAGTAAGTACCAGCCGTGGGAAAATCCAAATTATTATGCCGGAGTAATGCGGTTTCGCTGTGGTAACAGGAATTTCCGGCTGGAACGGAGTTTTGACCGGATCTCAAAGCAGGTTTCACTGGTCTGTGAAGATGATGGAGAAGAGCTTTCGGTAGAGCATGGGGATCTGGATATGCTGCTGGGAGGGATTACTCCGGGGATGTATGACAATACGGTTTCAATCGGACAGTTTCAGAGCAGACCGGGACAGGAACTGGCGGAAAGTCTGAAAAATTATGCGGCAAATTATTATGAGACCGGTGGCGGGGAACTGGATTTAAGCGGTGCGATTTCAGATCTGAAAGAACGGAAAAAAGCAGTAGAGCAACAGTGCAGATCTGCAAGAGAACAGAGAGAAAAAAAGTATCTTTCCATGGAGCAGGAATGTACTTATCTGGAAAAAGATATGAGAAAGTTTCAGGCACAGTATGAAGAAAATCAGCAGAGAATCCGTCTGCTGCAACAAAGACAGAAGGAAAATGATTCAAAAGAAACGGATTTACATCCGGGTGAAACGGAATCCGCTTCTGAACAACCGGAAGAGAACAGCCGTGGAATGATCATTGGTGGCTTTTTAGGAATCATTGCCGGACTGGCAGGGCTTTTGTGGGGGATATTTTTAAGAGATAAATCCGGAGTTGACGTACTTTTGGAGCGGTCTTCCGCATTTGTACTGCTGGCAGTACTTTTAGTGATCGCGGGCTGTGTGCTGTTTGTTGTGGGAATCCGTAACCGGGCAGGACAGAAAAAAATAATAAAAGAAACAGAAAAATCCAGCGGAATCCGCACAGTGCAGGAAAAAGAGAAGGTTCAGACCGGACAGCCGGAGCAGAATGGTGAGAAAGTCTGGCGGAAGCAGAACGATCCTGAGGAACAGAAGCTTCAGTGGCAGCAGGAACAGATCAGGGAAGAGTGGAAAGAAAAGAAGCTCCGGTACGAGAATTTGAAAGAGCAGCAAAGAGAACTGCAGCCGGATGAAGCAGAGGAAAGACTCTATGAGAGGAGAGAGGCACTGGAACTGGCAGAAGAGACGATGAAAAAGGCGGCAGAGCATCTTGGAGAGCGGACAGCAGCAGGACTGAACCGGAGAGTGTCTGAGATTTTTTCCGAAATTACGGAGGGAAAATATCCGGGAGTCAATATCAGTGACAGACTGGAAATTTCTGTATGGGACGGAACGAGGCGGATTCCGGCATACCGGCTGAGCAGAGGAACGGTGGAGCAGATTTATTTTGCTCTGAGGATGGCGGCAGCCGAAATGCTTCAGGAGGAAGAACTTCCGGTGATCCTGGATGAAACCTTTGCATTTTATGATGATAAAAGACTGCAATCTGTACTAAAATGGTTGAGTCAGCAGGAAAGACAAGTTATAATATTAAGCTGTCAGAGAAGAGAAATGGAATTTTTGAGAAGATGCTGACGTTTTCAGGAAGGAAGATAGATACATGAAAATAGAACTGCCAAAAAAAGTTTTATTTATAATCAATAATCTGCAGCTTCATGGGTATGAGGCATTTGCGGTGGGGGGCTGCGTGAGAGATTCGATCCTTGCAAGACGGCCACAGGACTGGGATATTACGACTTCGGCAAAGCCGGAAGAGATAAAAAAGCTGTTCCGCAGGACGATTGATACAGGGATCGAGCATGGAACGGTTACGGTTCTTTTCGGTAAGGACAGCTTTGAGGTGACGACCTACAGGATCGATGGTGCATATGAGGACAGCAGACATCCAAAGGAGGTACAGTTTACCAACCGGCTGGAAGAGGATCTGAGAAGAAGAGATTTTACGATCAATGCCATGGCGTATAATGACCAGGTGCGTCTGGTGGATGTATTTGGCGGAATGCAGGATCTGAACCATCATCTGATCCGGTGTGTGGGAGATCCTGAGGAGCGTTTTTCGGAAGACGCACTGAGGATTCTTCGTGCGGTACGTTTTTCGGCACAGTTGAATTTTCCGATCGAGTCGGCTACAGCGGATGCCATCCGCAAACTTGCTCCGAATCTGCAGAATATCAGTGCGGAAAGGATTCAGGCGGAGCTGGTGAAACTTTTGGTATCGCCTCACCCGGAGCGAATCCGTGATGCATACGAACTGGGACTGACGAAGGTGATTCTGCCGGAGTGGGATGCAATGGAAGGTGTGGCACAGAATACACCGCATCATAAATATGATGTGGCGGAGCATACACTGCGGGCATTGAAAAATGTGAAACGTGACAAGATTCTCCGGCTTACGATGCTGTTTCATGATATGGGAAAACCGATGATGAAGACCACCGATGAGAATGGTCGGGATCATTTCCGTGGACATGCACTGGTCAGTGAGGAGCTGGCAAGGAGTATCATGCACAGATTGAAGTTTGACAATGAGACGATCCGAACGGTTACGAAGCTGGTCTGCTATCATGATTACCGGGTGGAGGCAACACCAAAGAATGTGCGGAGAGCCATGAACCGGATCGGTGTGGAGCTGTTCCCGTATTATCTGGCAGCGCGTCTTGCGGATGTAAAGGCACAGAGTCCGTATCAGAAAAGGGAAAAGATTGAAAATATCGTAGAAATGCGTCGGCTGTATCAGGAGATCATAAAGAAGCAGGAGTGTGTGACGCTCAGACAGCTTGCGGTCGGAGGTCGTGAACTGATGGATCTCGGAATGAAGCCGGGGCGTGAGCTGGGCAGTATGCTCAGTGAATTACTGGAATATGTACTGGATGATCCTGCAAGAAACGATAAGGAAATCCTTTGTGCATATGTAAAAAATAAATTGAACCTCTAAGTTAATCGCAGCTTTCAGGCATACATGGAAGAACCTGTTCATAGATTAGAAAGAACTTGAATAGAGGTGCGGGCGTTAAAAGAGCGTCCGCACACGGGAACAGGGGGATGTCATGAGAGAGTATGAACAGGAAGTGCGGGAACAGTACGAGATAGAGATTAAAAGCACCCGTCGGACAAGGGGTGCGTTTTTTTGCATTGGCAATGCAGATACAGAAGTATTCTTGATGAAAGAAACCCTTGCTTCTGAAAAAAGAGCGGCATTGCTTTATCTGACATTGAACCGGCTTGAGAAGACGGGAAAATTAAAAGTAGATGCACCGGTTTTTTCAAGGGATGGAAAGCTGATCGTTGCTGCCAGGGACGGGACTCGTTATATGATGAAAAAGTGGTACTCCGGGCGGGAATGTGATATGAAAAAGGAACAGGAACTCCTGCTTGCCGCTGAGAAACTCGGGATTCTGCATACGCATCTGAAATGGCAGGAACCGACAGCAGGGGAGCTGGAAACGCTGCTTTGCAAGTATGCAGTGCGATCAGAAGATGCAGCGGTATCGGAAAGTGGAGCAGTGTCAGAAAATGCAGCGGTATCGGGAAATGGAGCAGTATCAGAAAAGAAGGAGAAAGAGCCTGTGCCACAGCAACAATTCCCGGAAGAGGAGTTTCAGGTCTGCCCGCCTGCTGCACGCAGTCCGCTGGATGAAATGCTGCGGCATAACCGGGAAATGAAAAAAGTCCGTTCGTTTATCAGAAAAAGGGTCGTAAAAAATGAGTTTGAAGCGTTGTATCTGAAGCATTTTGAAGCGATGTATGAGAAGGCCTGTGCGATCACCGCAGCGATGGAACAGTCAGGCTGTATGCAGATTTATGAAAAAAACGTTGCGGAAAACCGGATGATGCATGGAGATTATAATTATCATAATATTCTGATCCTGCCGGGAGATACTGCGATCACCAATTTTGAACATATGCGGATTGGAATCCAGGTGCAGGATCTGTATTATTTTCTGAGAAAAGCAATGGAAAAATATCGTTGGAAACAGAAACTGGGGGTTGGGATCATCCGGGCGTATGAAAGACAACGCCGGCTGGAGCCGGGAGAATGGGAGTATCTGGGGCTTCAGCTTGCCTATCCTGAGAAGTTCTGGAAGACTGCCAGCAGTTATTGCAGGTCGAATAAGGCATGGCTGCCTGAAAAAAGTGTGGAGAAGCTGGAACTTGCGGTGAATCAGGAAGAAGAAAAGACGAATTTTCTGAAAACTATTTTCGGGATACACCTGTAATTTGAAAAAGGTGGAATAAACGGAAATTCCTTGACAAATAAGGACTGAACCGTTATAACAGTACATAAGGGTGCATCCATGTGGACGGACGAGTGGACATGGAGCCTTTGAAAAAATAAGTATGAAATTGTATTTAAGTACAATGAAGGAGGAAATAATCCATGAACAAGACAGAATTTATTGCAGCAGTAGCAGAGAAAGCAGAGATTTCCAAGAAAGATTCAGAAAAAGCACTGAAGGCTTTTGTTGATGTAGTTGCTGAACAGCTTAAGGCAGGAGATAAAGTGCAGCTCGTTGGATTCGGAACATTTGAAGTAAGCGAGAGAGCAGCAAGAGAGGGAAGAAATCCTCAGACAGGTGAGACAATGACGATCGCAGCATGTAAAGCTCCGAAGTTCAAAGCCGGTAAAGCATTAAAGGATGCAATCAACTAATCTTCTGCAGAAAGAGCGGATGAAATGAATCGGATCAGACAGGTTTTTGCAAGGAAATGGTTGCAGTGCCTGTCTGTTTTTTTTTCTGCGGGCAATGAGCCGGAGCCTGTGGCTATACAGGCACAGGACACCGGCAACTGACGCAGCATTATTTTATGTGAGATACGAAGGGAGAAAGGTTATGTTTAAGGAAAAAGTACGGGTGCAGATCTTAGAGGGGAAACTGACAGATAAGGGAAAATGCCTCTGCGGAAGTTACAGAGGATATGAGATCATGGTGAACCAGATGAATGGATTCTATCAGATCTGTATTAATGCCCATTCTGATGATGATGTGAATAATCAGAAGCTGGCTGCTTTTCTTGCAGAACATAAGACGAAGGTAAAAGGTGTTCTGGATGCGAAGATCAGTCCGACAGCACTTCTGATGAATGTGAAGATGCCTGCATTTGGTTCAAAGTGTCCGGCAGCGATCAATGAGGCAGTGATGCCGGTGATCCAGTACCTGACGATGGGAAGATATTCCAGCGGATGCGAGTACTGCAAGTCAGAGAATGTACCGGTTTCAGATTATGAGATCAATGGAATGCATCATCTGGTATGTGAAAATTGTGCAGGGCAGATCGGTCAGAATCTGCAGCAGAACCAGCAGGAAGTCCAGGCGAAGAAGAGCCGCGTGGCAGAAGGGATCGTGGGTGCGGTACTTGGTTCTCTGATCGGATGCATTCTGTGGATCCTGATCTATAAGCTGGGCTATATTGCAGGAATCGCAGGAGCAGTGATCGGAATCTGTGCGATGAAAGGATATGAGATGCTTGGCGGCCATCTTGATAAAAAGGGAGTGGTCATTTCCTCGGTGATCATGGTTGTGATGATCTATTTTGGAAACCGGATCGCATGGAGCTGGGATGCATATGATGCATTGAAAGATCAGGGATTCACATTTTTTGACAGTTACCAGTATCTGGGAGAGATTCTGGATCAGACAGGTCTTGCAGGTGATTATTATACAGATCTGACGATCGGATATGTTCTGTCCTTTGTATGTGGGGCGAGGTATATCATTCATGCATTCCGGGCAAGCAATGGAAGTTATACAATGAAAAAGCACTAAAAGGAATCAGAAAAGATGAGATTAGACAAATTTTTAAAAGTATCCAGGCTGATTAAAAGAAGAACCGTGGCAAATGAAGCATGTGATGCAGGAAGAGTCCTTGTGAACGGAAAGACTGCAAAAGCATCTGTAAAGGTAAAGCCGGGGGATGTCATTGAGATCCAGTTTGGAACGAGAACGGTGAAAGTGGAAGTTCTTGATCTTCAGGAGACAACGAAGAAAGAAGAGGCAAAAGAGCTGTTCCGTTATATTTAACCGGTTTCATTGATCGGGAAGACCGGAAAGTGTACTGTGATCTGAAGCTGTCTTCTCACTTTACAGTCATAAAAGCGTACAACCCGTCATATATATCAGATGTGCAGAGTGTTGGACTAAAAAGGGAGGTACGCAGATGGAAGAGCAGAGGATCGCCAAAGCACATAAGCTTGTGGTGAATAATCGGAAGACGAGTATGGTGACCGGGGTTCTGGATGTTCTTTCCTTTGACCTCAATGAGATTCTTCTGGAAACGGAGCAGGGAATGTTGATGGTCAAGGGAACGGATCTGCATGTAAATCGGCTCAGTGTGGAAAAGGGAGAGGTTGATCTGTCGGGAAATATCGACAGCATTGCTTATTCCAGTTCCACTCCGGCAGAGAAAGCAGGAGAAAATTTCCTGTCCCGGCTGTTCCGGTAGGAGGGAAAGATGCCGGGACTTGGAGCAGAGGCAATGATCTTTCTATATGCAGGACTTTCCGGTCTGACCGTTCTGGCCGGTTATGATGTATTGCGGTGGTTCAGGCGGATCATCCGGCATCACGATTTCCTGGTCGGAGTGGAAGATATTCTTTATTCTGTCGCAGTCAGTATCTACCTTTTCCGTCAGCTTTATGTGACGACTTATGGCAGTATCCGATGGTATTTTATAGCCGGAATCCTGCTGGGAATGTTGTTTTGGAAAAGTGTGAAAATATTGTTGAAAAAAATGTTATCAAATCTGAGAAAAAGCCTTGAAAAGTTTAAAAAAAATAGATAAAATAATTATGTTGTCCGAAAATCTGAAGGGGAAAGCAGTTTTCGGATCTGAGGGAGCGTAGCAGTTTGGAGTATCATTTATAAGCAGGGTGAATCTTGGATGGCAAAGAATAAGAACGTAAGGAACAGACGGCAGAAAAGCCGTAAGAACAGCGGTCTTCGCTGGCATAAGAGGGGCATTGTCCTGACGACGCTGGTAATCGTACTTTTAGGCGGAATGGTTACAGCAGGTTCTGTCAGTCTCTGGAGCAGGAATAATGCCTATAAAGCACAGGAAGCAGAGCTTCAGGCACAGATTGAGGCTGAGGAGGCCCGTTCAGAAGAGATTAAAGAATATGAGGCATATGTTCAGACAGATGAGTATATCAGGGAGACAGCAGAGGATAAGCTGCACCTGGCAGATCCGAATGAGATTATTTTCAGGCCGATCAAGTAGACAGGCATAAAAGAGTCAGTTACATAGAGAGATACAAAAGATAGCTCCGGGAGAGAAGTTCTCCCGGAGCTTTTATCATCTGACAGGAAGGAGCGGAATACAGGATATGAACGACGGGCAGACATTGCATAATAGCCCCTATGTGGAACAGATTGAACGTTTTGCGGGTTCTGTAAAGCAGCTTTCACAGATATTTCTTGGGCTGGAAGAAAAAAAGCAAGCCTTTTCGGATGAGGAGATCGAGATGATGTTTCGTCGTCTGAAAGAAAAAGTCTGCTCAAAATGTGAGAAATGTGAATGGTGCTGGGGAGAAAATTTTATCCATACCTATCAGATGGGATATGAAGTCCTGTCTGCGGTGGATCATTACGGGAATGATCTGAATACAGAAACCAAGCGGAAACTGATGCAGCGTTGCATCATGGCACCGAGGTTTCTCAGGGAAATGCTGGAAGGATTTCATGATGCAAGACAGAACATGATCTGGATCAACCGGATTGCAAGAAGCAGAGAGGGATGTGCGATCCAACTGGATACTTTTGCGGATATGCTTCAGAGCAGTGCAAGGGAACTGGAGGAAAGTATTTTTACGGATGAACGGATGGAGCGGCGGATCTCCGGGCAGTTGAAAAAGCGTGGCGTCAAGGTTCTGTATACGCAGTTTTTCATGAACCGGGAAGGAAAATACGAAGTTCATGTGACTGCGAGAGCGATGCAGAAAAAGAGAATGACTGTCCGGGAACTGGTGCGGTGCGTATCAGCCGCAACAGGACGACGGTTTGTCGCAGAAAATGACAGTGCCCAGATGATCGGGCAGAATTATATGACGGTTATCTGCAGGGAAGGACCGGCATATTATACAATTCCGGGAGTTGCCCGGATCGGCAAGGGGTGCAACAGCATTTCAGGCGATAATTTTGCCATGATGGAGCTGCCAGGTGGAAAAAAGGGCGTGGTGCTTTCTGATGGGATGGGTTCAGGTGAAACCGCGTGCAGGGAGAGTACCCTGGTGGTGGAGCTTTTAGAAGAACTTCTGGAGGCGGGATTTCCGGAAAAGACTGCAATCCAGATGATTAATACAACTCTGGTGATGGGGCGTGAGGAAATCCATTACTCGACGGTAGACATGACGATCTTTGACCTGTACAGCGGGGAATGTGAGATTATCAAAGCGGGAGCATCTTCAACATTTATCCGAAGCAAAGCCGGAGTGGAACATTTAAATTCCACCAGTCTTCCGATCGGAGTGATCAATTCTATAGAAATCGATTCGGTGCGTCGGCAACTGGAAGATGGAGATTTTATCATTATGGTAACGGATGGTGTGATGGATGCACTGCCGGTGGGAGAACAGGATCTGCTCCTGGAGACGATCATCAAAGGCACTGCCATCAGCAATCCGAAGGAGTTGGCACATCATATTCTTCAGCAGGTTCTGAGCTGGACAGGAAGAGAACCGGAGGATGATATGACAGTCCTTGCAGTCGGGATATGGAAAGCGTGACAGGAAAGTCTGAAAAGTTAAACAGCAGGGATTTACAATTAAAAAGTATTTCGGTATAGTTTACATATGATGGATAAAAAAAGAAAAAAAGTAGAGCAGTATATTGAACAGTATCAGATGATCGGGCGGGGTGACCGCATCGTGACAGGTGTATCGGGTGGAGCAGATTCGGTATGCCTGCTTTTTGTGCTTTGCGAACTGCGGAAAAAGCTTGGGTTTGAGGTGATCGTCTGCCATGTGAACCATCAGTTGAGAGCAGAGGCGGCAGAGCAGGATGAGGCTTATGTGAAAGAGCTGTGCAGAAAACTTGATGTTCCCTGCAGGATTTTTCATGAAAATGTGGAATTAATTGCAAAAAATGGGAAAAAATCTCTTGAAGAAGCAGGCCGTATCGTACGGAGCAATGCTTTTGAGACTGTATGCAGGGAGTCCGGTGCGAATAAGATCGCAACGGCACATCATAAAAATGATAATGCAGAGACAGTACTTCTGAATCTGGCGAGGGGAAGCGGGCTTCAGGGAATGTGCGGGATTCGTCCGGTTTACGGAAACCGGATCCGTCCGCTGCTCTGTCTGACGAGGAAAGAGATTGAAGAGTGGCTGGAAGAGGAGCAGATTTCCTATTGTACTGATGAGACGAACGAAGAAGATGAGTATACCCGCAACCGGATCCGGCACAAGATTCTTCCGGTTATGGAACAGGAGATCAACCGTCAGACAGTAGAGCATATCAACCGTCTGAGTTTACAGGCAGAAGAAATATGGGAGTATCTGAACCTGCAGACGGATGCGGCATGGAGACAGATGGTCCATCCGGTGGATGTTTCGGAGGAAAATCCGGAAGAAAAGCAGCAGGGGAAAAAGGAAGAAAAGCCGGCAGGACTCAGGATTGAAGAGGAAGAATATGCAGAACTTCCGGGCATTTTACAGTCTCTTCTGATCCGTCGGTGTATCTGTGAAATGGCAGAAGCACAGAAAGATATTGAAGCAGTGCATATGGAAGCAGTAAGAGGGTTATTTGGCAGGCAGGTCGGAAAAAGCAGGGATCTTCCGTATCAGCTCCGGGCGGTCAGAACCTATGCCGGAGTTGAGATCCGGCGAAGATCTGAAGACAGGGATCAGAAAAAGAATCAGAAAAAGGCTCAGGAAGAAGAAGGCACCGGGCAGCAGAGCGTGGAACTGAAGATTCCGGGGGAAACTTATTTCCCGGGAACGGGGCAGAAAGTCTGCTGTGAGATCTGTGGAAGAGAAGAAGCAGTTTCAGGGAAAGAGTTGTCACAAAAAAGCTACACGAAATGCTTTGATTATGATATAATCAAAAGCGGACTCTGTATAAGATACAGAAGACCCGGTGATGAGCTGGTGATTGACAGCCGGGGAAAGCGGCAGAAGCTGAAGTCTTATTTTATTAATGAGAAAGTCCCAAAGGAAAAAAGGGACCGGATACTTCTGATCGCGGAAGAAGAACAGATCGTATGGATCCCGGGTATGCGGATGAGTGCGGCATATCAGATTGGGGATCAGACAACAAAGATTCTTAAGATAAAGATTGTGGAGGAATAGGATCATGGCAGAGAGTATAAAAGTATTAGTTCCGGAAGAAGAAGTTGACGCAAGAATTAGAGCATTAGGAGAGCAGATCAGCAAAGATTATGAGGGAAAGCAGATTCATCTGATCTGTGTGCTGAAGGGCGGAGTCTTTTTCATGTGTGAACTGGCAAAGAGAATTACGGTACCGGTTTCCATGGACTTTATGTGCGTGGGAAGCTACGGAGACGGAACAAAGTCCAGCGGTGTAGTGCGTATTGCAAAGGATCTGGATGAGTCCATCGAGGGAAAAGACGTGCTGATCGTGGAAGATATCATTGATTCAGGAAATACGCTGTATTATCTGATGGATGTACTTCAGAGAAGAAAGCCTGCAAGCCTTCATCTTTGCACGCTTCTGGACAAACCGGATCGTCGTGTGAAGGATGTAAAGGTGGATTATACGGGATTTGAGATCCCGGATGAATTTGTAGTCGGATATGGACTGGACTACGCACAGAAATATAGAAACCTTCCGTATATCGGAGTTGTGGAAGGTGTAGAATAAGGAGGAGTTATAAGCCTTGGAGAACAAGAAGAAATACAGAGGCGTGAACTGGGGCTCGATCCTGCTGTTCATCCTTATCATAGGAGGCATCCTGTGGATGGCGAACAAGGTGCAGATGCACCAGCAGGAAATTTCCTACTCTACTTTTGTAAAAGAAGTAGAAGCGGGGAATGTCACGGCGGCAGATATCAGACAGAACAGTGCTGTGCCGACCGGACGGGTGACGTTGTCATTGAAAGATGATTCATCTGTAAGAAGCCTGAATGTTTCGGACGTAGGGAAGGTGGAAGAATTTCTGCAGGAAAATGATGTGAAATACAGTCTTGAGGATGTTCCGAAAGAGTCCATCATCATGTCAGCAGTCCTTCCGTCACTGATTACTTTATGCGGTATCTTTTTACTGTTTATGCTGATGAACCGTCAGAATGGCGGAACAAATTCAAAAGCGATGAATTTCGGAAAGAGCCGTGCAAGAATGAGTACACAGAATGAGATCAAGGTGACATTTGCAGATGTTGCAGGTCTGAAAGAAGAGAAAGAAGAGCTGGAGGAGATCGTTGATTTCCTGAAGGCACCGAGAAAATATACCCAGCTTGGAGCAAGGATCCCGAAGGGAGTTCTGCTGGAGGGACCTCCGGGAACGGGTAAGACGCTGCTTGCAAAGGCAGTAGCAGGAGAAGCGGGAGTTCCGTTCTTCAGCATTTCGGGTTCGGATTTCGTGGAGATGTTCGTCGGAGTCGGTGCATCCCGTGTCAGGGATCTGTTCCAGGATGCGAAGAAAAATGCACCTTGTATCGTGTTTATTGATGAGATTGATGCTGTTGCAAGACGACGCGGCAGCGGTCTGGGCGGTGGCCATGATGAGAGAGAGCAGACATTGAACCAGCTCCTCGTAGAGATGGATGGATTTGGTGTAAATGAAGGCATCATCGTGATGGCGGCAACGAACCGGAAAGACATCCTTGATCCGGCGATCTTACGTCCGGGAAGGTTTGACCGTGATGTGATTGTCGGCAGACCGGATGTGGGCGGAAGAGAAGAGATTCTGAAAGTACATGCAAGAAATAAACCGCTGGGGGATGACGTGGATCTGAAGCAGATCGCACAGACTACGGCAGGATTTTCAGGAGCAGATCTTGAGAACCTTCTCAATGAAGCTGCGATCCTCGCAGCAAAGGAGAACCGGGTATTCATCCAGCAGTCCGATATCCGTCATGCATTTGTAAAAGTCGGGATCGGACCGGAGAAGAAGAGCCGGATCGTTTCAGAGAAGGAACGAAGGATCACAGCGTATCATGAAGCAGGGCATGCGATCCTGTTCCATGTGTTGCCGGATGTAGGACCGGTATACAGTGTATCCATCATTCCAACGGGTGGAGCAGGCGGATATACAATGCCGCTTCCGGAAAAAGATGATATGTTCAATACAAAGGGACATATGCTTCAGGAGATCACAGTATCTCTTGGAGGACGTGTCGCAGAAGAAGAGATTTTTGATGATATTACAACAGGTGCATCACAGGATATTAAGCAGGCGACAGCGATTGCAAAATCAATGATCACCAAGTTTGGTATGTCTGAGAAACTGGGACTGATCAATTATGACAATGACAGTGATGAAGTCTTTATCGGAAGAGATTTTGGTCATACTTCAAGAGGTTACGGAGAAAAGATTGCCGGAACGATCGACGAAGAAGTCAAGCGGATCATAGATGAGTGTTATGCACAGGCAAGAAGTATTATTCAGGAATACCATCCTGTATTGGAAAAGTGTGCAGAACTGCTGCTTGAGAAAGAGAAGATAACCAGAAGCGAATTTGAAGCACTGTTTGAGGAAAGTGAGACGGATGCCTGAAAAAGGTTTACTGTATACCCTCTGTCGTCAGAAGGAACTGACGGCCGGGGGTTTTCTGACATAGCAGAGTATGCAGGAGAAACTGCCAGTGTCAGGTTCTCTCATAGGTTATGAATCCAGAATACGAAGGAGCGGAGGAGGGTGAGAATGAACAGAGAAGCATTATTTTGTGATGGAACAGGCGATTATGTCATTCCGGCAGAACCGGAGATAAATGAAAAGGTGGTTCTGCGTTTTCGTACAGCCCACAATGATGTGGATGAGGTGAAGCTCCATGCAGGAGAACAGATCTATACTTTATGGAAAATGCAGACGACTGGTGAATTTGATTTTTATGAGATCGAATATCAGTTGGGAACTGAGCCGTTCCGCTATTATTTTGAGATCAAGAAAGGAACAGAGATCTGCTATTTCAGCCGGTATGGTGTGACCTACCGGGCAGAAGAGTACTATTCCTTTATTATCCAGCCGGGATTTTCCACACCGGAATGGGCAAAAGGGGCGGTCATGTATCAGATTTTTGTAGACCGTTTCTATAACGGAGATCCGACAAATGACGTAGAAGATGATGAATATATTTATATCGGAGCTCCATGTAAAAAAATTAAGGATTGGAGTCAGGCTCCGGCATCCATGGATATCAGGAACTTTTATGGCGGAGATCTGCAGGGAGTCATAGATAAGCTGGACTATCTGCAGGATCTTGGAATCGAGGTGATTTACTTTAATCCTCTGTTCGTGTCTCCGTCGAACCATAAGTATGATATACAGGACTATGATTATATTGATCCTCATTACGGAAAGATCGTAGTGGATGACGGAGAAGTACTTCCGAAGGGTGCAAAGGACAATATCCATGCAACGAAGTATCAGCAGAGAACCGGAGACCTGCGGAATCTGGAAGCCAGCAACCAGTTATTTGCAAAGCTGGTGGATGCAATGCATCAGCGGGGAATGAAAGTGATCCTGGATGGGGTATTTAATCATTGCGGTTCTTTTAATAAATGGATGGACAGAGAGAGAATCTATGAACCGCAGCCGGATTACCCGAAGGGGGCGTATGTGAGTGCGCAAAGTCCGTACCGCAGCTTTTTCTTGTTCCATAATAACCAGGATTCAGCATGGCCGTACAATGGGACATATGATGGCTGGTGGGGACATGATACACTGCCGAAGCTGGCGTATGAGGAGTCACCGGATCTGGAAGATTACATTATGCGGATCGGAAAGAAATGGGTGTCTGCACCTTATAATATTGACGGCTGGAGACTGGATGTCGCAGCGGATCTCGGATTCAGCAATGAATATAATCATTTATTCTGGAAACGTTTCCGTAAAGAGGTCAAAAGTGTGAACCCGGATGCACTGATCCTTGCAGAGCATTATGGAGATCCACAGGACTGGCTTCAGGGAGACGAGTGGGACAGTGTGATGAATTATGATGCATTTATGGAGCCGGTGACCTGGTTTTTGACCGGTATGGAGAAGCACAGTGATGAGCGTAGAACGGATCTGTGGGGCAATGCAGATAATTTTATCGGGGCAATGAGACATTTTATGGCAAGTATGCTGACCCCGTCTCTGCAGGTGGCAATGAATGAATTATCCAACCACGATCATTCCCGGTTCCTTACAAGGACGAACCATAAAGTCGGACGGGTAAGCCAGCATGGCACAAAAGGAGCAGAAGAGGGTGTAAACCTTGCGGTCATGCGTGAAGCAGTTGTGATGCAGATGACGTGGGTAGGTGCACCGACGGTTTATTACGGAGATGAAGTGGGACTGTGTGGTTTTACTGACCCGGATAACAGAAGGACTTATCCGTGGGGGCACGAAGATCAGGAGCTGCTTGCATTTCATAAAGAGATGATCCGTATCCATAAGACGGAAAAACCGCTCAGAAAAGGTTCAATCAAGCTGCTTGCCGCAGGGAAGAATCTGCTGGCATATGGACGGTTTGAAAAGGATGAGCAGTTGGTTATTATTGTGAATAACAGCAGTATCCTGAAAGAAGTAACAGTACCTGTCTGGCTGACAGGAATGGAGATGAGTGGGCGAATGAAGCGTCTGATCTATACCTACGAGCAAGGATATACAACAGCTTATGATGAGTACATTGTAGAGGATGGAGAGATCATGCTGAATATGGGAGCATACTCAGCGATCGTATTGAAACCGATCGATACACTGACGTTGAGATGAACGAAACTGTGGACGGAGTGAAATGAGCATATAAAAAAGAACCAGCTATTTGCTTATGCAAATGACTGGTTCTTTTTGCTGTCAGGAATTTTAAGTCTTGTTCGTTTCCTTATTCATTTACCGCATTGGCAGTCTGTCTTACATCCGGGACAGCCATAAGGATCGGATAAAGGACTGCTGAAATGATGAGTCCGCCGAGTCCCTGGATCAGGTTGGCAGGTACGCTTGCGAATGCACCTGAACCATACAGGAAAAAGTATTCGCAGAAGCAGTAGCCACCGGCTACGAGGATGATATCAGCTATACCGCCGAGAATGACAGCGGCATAACGTGACTTGGAAGTATGACCGATCTTCTGATATAAGAGTCCGGCACAGACAGCTACCAGTCCTTTGATCGCAAAAGTGATCGGAACATACACGAAATATCCGCCAAGGAGATCTGCCATTGCAGAACCAATTCCGCCTGCAAGAAGTCCCCACCATGGTCCGAGAACGACACCTGAGAGGATTACCATTGCATCACCCGGATGAATATATCCGCCGGTTCCCGGTGTAGGAAGCTTGATCGACATAGTTGCAACACAGGAAAGTGCTGCGAACAATGCGGTAAGAACGATCTTTTTCAGTTTTGAATTTGTTGTTGTATTCATAGTTAAACCTCTTTCCTTTCAAACTCTCTCTACTATACAACAAATGTGAACCGTTAAAAATGGTCAATTCTGAAAAAAGATATAAGGTCAGATAAAGCCGACGCAAATGCGTCGGCTCCACCTGTTTTAATGATTGAAGAAAAATGATTACTTTAAAATTGCATCTTTGATTTTCTGTGCATAATCTTTTTCCGTCTGATCTGCGTTCGTATTGGCAAGGATTCCTTCAACGATCATGCTGACGGATCTTGAATCTACAAATGTTCCCATCACACTGCGTTCTTTTCCATTTACTGTATATTTTACCAGGATTCTGGCATATACAGAGCGTTTATAAGCACCGGATGAAAGATTTGTGAATACGATATTGGATCTGTAGTATTCAGCTCCTTTTTTATCAGGATTCGTTATAAAGTTTGTTTTGTCTGGAGAGAAGGTATTCTTTAAGTCATCCTCAGCTACTCCATAATACCAGGTACAGCCTTTAAAGCTAATCTCATCTTTTTCGGATGAAGCTTCCGGTAACTTAAAGTCATATCCAAATCTCATGTTCGTAGATTTTTCAGGAGAAGACTGATCCATTCGTAATGAGCCTCCCTGGAACATATTGCTGAACTGGTAAGTAATTGTGACAGTTCCATCATCATTGAGAACACTGTCTGTGACCGGAATAGCTTCAACGGTTCTTTGATCGTTGAGTTTCAATGTCAATGTATCCGGTACACTGGTTTTGTCAAAGGAATATCCTGTGACAGGGGTGAGAGTAATCTTCGCCGTATAGTCATGAGTCGCATTCTTATCCTTTGATATAGCCGTTACTGTTGTTCCGGTTGCATCTTTCCAGACTGTAGAGACGGTGTATTTATCAGTCTCCTTTGCAGCCTGTGCAGATGACAGATCTGCTTCTTTAGAAGGAGTTGCGATATTTACTATAGTTTCCTCTGCCGGAACGATTGCAGTAGCTGGTCCCATGATACGAATCTCGGCTGCTGATGCAAAAATATTGCTGGTGTCTGATACAGATTCTACCGCATAGAGGCGTACATTGGTAGCCTGGATGGCATGGAACTCTGCCATCTTCCAACTGTCACTGCTGTTCCATGTACCCGTGGCAACTTCCTGATAAGTCTTGCCGTGATCATTACTGATCTCGATGCGGTAGGAAGTGATAGTTCCATTCCCACCACCGGATCTTGGAAGCATACGCAGTCCGGTTACCGTCTTACTCTCTCCAAGAGCGATATCGATCCAGAGATTTTCACGAGCATCACCGCTCCATTTGCTGTGCCAGATTGTACCTGTAGTCTGATCCAGTACAGCGGATGCCGGTCCTTCACTTCCGGTCGTTGCCTGTTCACTTCCTGCTGTAGCAGTCATGCCTTCAAGCGGAAGATCTCTGGAATCATCCTCGGCAGGATCTTTCGGCATATTGGTGAGTGAGTAGTTAGCAAGGACATCGGTTCCGAGTCCCTGAAGATCAAGACCATTCGGAGTACCGGAATATTTATTTGTACCTCTTGCCCATGCCCATTCCATCTCAAACCAGTCCTGAGCAGAGTAATTGGTATAAGATTCTCCGGCAAGTTCTTTTTTACGTTCAGTGATCCATTTCTCCCAACGCATTTTATAGTAATCGTTGGTCAGACCGGCCCACTGACGGTTGGAATAATCGATCAGTCCACCGCTGATTGCCTGGTCGTAACTTCCCCATGTGGTGATCAGACTGCGGGCATTCAGTTCGTAAAGTTCTTTTGTAAAATCATCGGAATTTTCTGCCAGTTTCTTTGCACCGTTGATCCATGTACCGACAAGAAATTCTTTCTGTGTTCCGGTTACTTTTTCTACCATATCAATAATAGAAAGGAATTTATCGGAAAGGGTACTAAATTCTTCCGCATCACCAGAGCGGAAAGCTGCCGCCATCTTTTTCTGATATTCCTGAGCCGTATTGGACAATACCTGTTCCAGTACATTGGCAAGGTCATATTGATAGCCGGCACTGTTCTTCAGCTTATCATAGTCTGCAAGGAGCAGCTCGGCTGCTTTTTCCAGTTTTTTCTTATCATAATCAACAACAGCATTTCCCCATGTAGAAGCTGCACCGATATCCAGTCCCGGTCTGGCATTTACAACAGACTCAGGAGCACCCTGTCCTTTCATATTGTATGCAGGATTGTATACGGTGTCGTGCAGTATTTCCATTGCCTGATAAGCGGAGTCACTGTCTGCACCGTAACGTCTTGTTACATAATTTTTAAACCATTCATCAAGATTGATCTTCTGTAAGTTATTTCCGTCATCAGCCCAGATCGTTTCAAAGAAAAGATCGTAGAGAACCGGATTGTTTACAGATGCCTCCGGTGTGATACCGATTCCTGCCATATGTTCAGCCTGCTTAGAGGCATTTACGATTCCTTCAACATAATTATCAATATGTCCATGGAGTCCGAGACGTCCACCGAAGTTGTTCAGCATACAGTAAACCCACGGAGTATTCAGAAATTCTCCGCCGCCTTCTGCACCACCGTAGTAACCAGGGTTGGTCTCATTCCAGTGAGGTGTCTTTTCCGCATAGAGATCCAGAACAAGAGCATGATCGCGGTTGTCACCTAATCCCTGAAGCAGAGCCGTTGTCGGATTTCCCTGCCAGGACTGGATCACCCAGGTTGCGTGAGGATCAGCAGTCATCATGCTTGCAAGGACTTTCTGCGAAATAACAGCGGAATCCATACCACCGGTATTTCCACCTTCATGGAACGGGTCTGTTGCATAATAATGAGCGGAATCTCCATAAACTTCTTTCTGTACTTTATAGAAGAGTGCTGCATATTTTGTGAAAGACTCACTGTCTGTCCTCAGCATACTTGGCCGCTGGAAAGAACACCAGGTTCCCTGCTTGATCACTTCTGCCGAAGGATCTTTGGAAGTAATATCTACCGGCACCATTCCGCTATATCCCTGAAGGACAGGCTGCATGCCGAGCTTTCTCATGATAAGCTGATTTTTTCTTGCGAGCTCCGTTCTCTCAGTGAACCAGGTATCATGAACCGGGCCGCCATAACCGGAAAGATTTGCCATATAGGCCCATGCATAGTAGGCAGGTCCGGCAATGAAATCTTTGGCTTCCTGATGAGTATAACCAAGTTCTGTAAGGAAACGTCTCCAGACTTCTTCCTGAGCTGTGGCATCAAGAACTACATTTACACCATTCAGTGCAAGCCAGTCTAACTCATTTCTCCATTCCTCTTCGCCCCAGAAAGCCATAGAGTAGGAGAGGGTACAGTAGTTATAAGAATAACGAACCGGGAATTTGGTTTCTTTATGTACCGTTCCTTCAACCGGAATAATGCTTTTCGGCATGGTGACCTGATCGCCGACCTGGGAAATATTGACGTTACAGTAATATTTCAGGTAATAATTCAGACCGGTTGCAAGAGATACACCGTTATTTCCCTTGATATGGATCTTTCCGTTGCTCTGGGAAAGGTCATAATAGTCATATCCATTTGCAGCATCTGCAAGTTCAAATGTAAACCAGTCTTTATAAGCTGCACCGATTCTTCTTTCAATAATTCCCTTTACTTCATTGATCGTATCCTGATCGGTAACAGTTACGTTGTATGCAGAGTTTTTAAAATCTTCAACCTGTACTGCAGGAGTCTCCTGAACAGCTGTACCACTTGGAGTTCCAAGCACACGGATCTCGTTGATCAGTGCTTTGGAGGATTCAGACTGATATTCCACATAGACACGTACGATTCGTGCTTCTTTTTTATTTGCTTGATAAGATTCCCCCTTAGCAGGGCAGTTTTCTTTGTCAGACTTTTCGGCTAACTTCTCAAAATCCCGTCCATCCATACTAGTATAGACAGAATACTGGGAATAACCGGCAGAAGGAGTATAAACCTGAATCTCATCCAGCTTATAATTGGCCTCCAGATCAATATCTACATAAGCCGGATAACGTTCACCCGTCCATGTATTGATGGTAGAACCATCATTGATACGGGAGACAACTCCTCCGGCATTTGTATGAACCGGCTTTTTATAGGCGATACTTTCCGTATCCTCTGAACCGGAACCGCTTGTATCAGCGAAAATTTTAAATTCCGCAAGTGCCGGCCATGGATCACCTGCTGTATTGGTAATGCTGGTGATGACGATGCGGACCGATTTGAGATTTTTGATGGAATCCAGTGTCAGTGTCTGAAGATAGCCGTCATCCAGACGGGTTGCATTCACTCCGGCAAAGAGTGTCTGCCATTCCGTGTCAGTTGAACTCTTCCCATAGATATCGAAGGTAAACTGGAAATTGTTTTCGTCAGAAGACAGATGCTCAAAAGCAGCCTCCATGGATTTGACAGGATATTCCCGATCCAGTTCCATTTCGATCCATGCACCGTCTGGCAGAGTGGACATTCCACCACCATTAAATACATAGAGAGAACTATAGTCCTCATCTGTGAGGTTGCTTTTTGTGCCGTAATCTCCGCCAACCGAGGTGATCGTTGCAGCAGGGGCTACATTGGTAAGAGACTCCTCACCACTTTCATTTTCAGCCCAGATCTCCACCTCTGCAAGTGCCGGCCAGAATCCTCCGGCAGCACCATTGTTAGTCGGATTTGACAGTTCAATGAAGGTATGCGTAAAACTTAAGGCAGTATCATAAGTAAATTCATAACCGTCATCGAAAGATGTGACCGTGGCAGTATTATCTATAACCAGGTCACTGGTAACGTTGTTCAGTGCATGAGAAAGCGTTACGTCAACTCCCCACGCACTCTGACCGGATTCAAATTTTAATACGACTTTTTTGATCCGCTTTGTATTATCGGCGGGTAATTTTAAGGACACGGTACTCGGCCATGTTCCATCGTTCTGAATCCACATTGTGCTGCTGTCTCCGTCAGTCATACGTTCCGCACCATAGCCACTCTGGGAACTGGGGACAGTAATTTCGCAGTCACCGGCAATATTGACCAGTTGGCTGGTCTGTTCTGCCGCCTGCGTCTGAGGTGTCGCGTAGACCGGGATCTGCACAGAAGTAAGTGCTACCGTAGCAGCAAATACAGCAGACAGAAGCCGTTGGACACCTGCAAATTTTGCATTTTTCATACTTTTTCCTCTCTTTCCTTAGTCAGATATAACAAAAAACGATTCGTCATTTGCATATCATAATATAAAATCCTCCAAATTATATTATATCGGAAAGGCGAGGATTGGACAAGTTATAAAAACGGCTCCAGTTCACGGATCATTTCTTCTTCAAGTTTTATGATCCTGCGGGCAATGGAATCAGCACTTTTATCTGCCTGGCAGAGTGTATTGGCACGCTCGCCCAGGGTTTTGATCCCCATACTGCATCCATCGATCAGAACCTTGGCAATCTCAGAATTATCAGAGTTCATGCCCAGCTTGATTTCTGTTGTAAACCAGGAAAATGCTGAAGCAAGCATTCCCGGATCTTTTGGCTCAAAACCGTCTGCTGACAACTGGCTTTCTGCTGTCTGCTGCAGGTGTGTATGCTGTTCGATGTATTTGTTCAATATTTTCTGGAGTGCTGAGTCCTGAGTAAATTCAAGGATCTGCTGAATACTGCTGACAGCCATTTTGCATCCTGATGTACACTCTTCTAAAAGTTTACGGGTCTGTTCGTCCATGGATAAAAACCTCCTGTGATTTGTTGATTTACTGATATTGACTGCTGTTTCTGATTCTGGATCTGCGACAGAAAGAGATCTTCACCAGCAGAAAATTCAGGAACAGTAACAGCATTCCCTGGGAAGGGAGTTTTATACACAGCCGTTGATTTTTCATATTCAATGCCCTATAATAAAGCGTAAATATTGGAAGAGGCGGACAAAAGGAGGAAAACTCGATGCTGAAGGGGAAGACAGTTCTGTTAGGCGTATCGGGAAGTATTGCAGCATACAAGATCGCATCGCTTGCCAGTGCATTAAAGAAGCTGGACGCAGATGTGCATGTGCTGATGACGCAGAATGCCACGAACTTTATCAATCCGATCACGTTTGAGACGCTGACGGGAAATAAATGTCTGGTTGATACGTTTGACCGGAATTTTCAATATAGTGTGGAGCATGTATCGTTGGCGAAAAAGGCAGATGTTGTCATGCTCGCACCTGCAAGTGCGAATGTGATCGGGAAGATTGCCGGTGGAATTGCGGATGATATGCTGACAACAACGGTGATGGCATGCAGATGCAGAAAGATCATTGCACCGGCAATGAATACGAATATGTTCGAGAATCCCATCGTGCAGGATAATCTGAAAAAACTGGAATATTATGGTTATGAAGTAATCTCACCGGCAGTCGGCTATCTTGCGTGTGGAGATACAGGGGCAGGAAAGATGCCTGAGCCGGAGCTTCTTTTAGAGTATATTTTAAAGGAAGTGGCACGGGAAAAGGACATGAGAGGACTGAAAGTTCTTGTGACCGCAGGACCGACGCAGGAGGCGGTAGATCCGGTTCGTTATATCACGAATCATTCTACGGGACGGATGGGATATGCGATCGCACGGGTCTGCATGCAGAGAGGTGCAGAGGTTACGCTTGTCACAGGACCGTCAGCACTGAAGAAGCCGGAGTTTGTGAAGGTTGTGCCGGTTACGACAGCGAAGGAGATGTTTGATGAAGTGACAGGACGGGCTGCTGAACAGGATATCATCATAAAAGCGGCGGCTGTGGCAGATTACCGTCCGAAATATATCAGTGATGAGAAAGTAAAGAAGAAGGGAGACAATCTGTCACTGGAGCTGGAGCGTACGGACGATATTTTAGCTTATCTTGGAATGCATAAGAAAGAAGAACAGTTCCTCTGCGGATTTTCCATGGAGACGGAGCATATGCTTGAAAATTCCCGTGGGAAATTGCAGAAAAAGAACCTGGATATGATCGTTGCGAACAGCCTGAAGGTGGAAGGTGCCGGATTCGGTGGTGATACGAACATTGTAACGATTATCACGAAGGATCGGGATGAGCAGCTCGGCAAGATGTCAAAAGAGGATACAGCGGCAGAGATCCTTGACCGTATCCTGAGTTTCAGAGAGGGGCAGGAGAAAAATGATATTAGCGATTGATGTAGGAAATACAAATATTGTACTGGGATGTATCGACGGGGATGAATGTTTATTTGTGGAACGTCTGTCCACAGTGCGTACGAAGACCGAACTGGAATATGCGATCGATATTAAAAATGTATTGGATATCTATCATATTCACAGAAGTGATATAGAGGGCGGGATCGTTTCCTCGGTTGTTCCGCAGATCACGAATATTGTAAAGCTTGCAGTTGAAAAGATCCTCAAGAAAGAAGTGCTGGTAGTAGGAGCAGGGATTAAGACGGGACTCAATATCCGTATGGATAATCCGGCACAGCTTGGAAGTGATCTGGTTGTGAATGCAGTAGCCGGGATCGCAGAATATCCTGTACCGCTTCTGATCCTGGATCTTGGAACAGCCAATACAGTCAGTGTGATTGACAAAAATAAAAATTATATCGGAGGAATGATCTATCCGGGAATCGGAGTGTCACTGGATTCACTGACGGCTCGTGCATCCCAGCTTGGAGGGATTGGGATTGAAGCACCGGAGCATATCATAGGAAAGAATACGGTAGAATGCATGAAGAGTGGAATTATCTACAGCAGTGCCGCAGCGATCGATGGAATTATTGACAGACTGCAGGATGAGCTGGAAGGGGAGGCCACCGTGATTGCGACAGGCGGACTTGCGAAGAAGATTGTGCCGCATTGTAAGAGAGAGATTATTTTGGATGATGATCTGTTGTTGAAAGGACTGGCGGTTATTTACAGAAAGAATCGGAAAGTTCAAAAGAGTAGAGAAGAAAAGAGATAAATTATGAGAAACCCGCTGCGATGGAAGTTCCATGAAGCAGCGGGTTTCTTTGGAAGGTTTATTATGTAAAGACAAAAGTCTTGCTGACAAAATAATCTTTATAAATGATCAATGGATCAAAGTTGCCCTACAGGCGGTCGCCACGCTTGATATATCCCGGTTTTTCTGGTGCTGCGATGACACGCTTTCCACGGATCAGGCGTGCATGCTTGTCTATTACAAGATTTTCAACATGGACACCCTTTCCGATGACTACATCGGCATTGATGACACAATTCTTAACAACTGCTCCTTCTTTGATGATACAGCCACGTCCGATAACAGAATTTTCAATCGTACCCTCGATCAGGCAACCGTTGGAAATAACGGAAGATTTCACTTCACTTCCATCAAAGTACTGCGTCGGGCAGGAATCATTTGTACGGGTGTAGATCGGCCAGTTATCATCGAAAAGATCTGTTGCTTTCTTGAGGTTGATCAGTTCCATATTTGCCTCATAATAACTGTTGAAGTCAGTGATCGTAGCAAAGAATCCACGGTGAGAATAAGCACGAACATCCAGTTCTTCACATTCTTCACGTACGATATCAGCAAGTGTATACATGGAAGAAAGCTTATGAGCCTTCTGAACCAGTTCAAGGAACAGAGCTTTCTTCATTACATAAGTATCCATGAAGATATTTTTGCTCTTTGTATTTCCATGGTTCGGCTCAATGGAAAGAACTCCCTTCTGCTTGTTGATATCCAGTGCATGGCAATTCAGGAAATGATCCTTTGCATTATCTACGCTGTGATACATCAGTGTGATATCTGCACCTGATTCAATATGAGACTGAAGGAATGTATTATAATCTGCTGTATAGACCATATAACTTGGTGCAAGGACTACATATTCGGAATCAATCTCATCAAAGCAGTCAAGGTTCTCGATGTAAGCGGCAATATCTGTATTGTAGACATTGTTCTCTTCAATGGTCTCTGCAAAAAGAATGTTCAGCTTTCCACGCTTGGAGTTGATGTTGTAATGACGTCCTGTTCCGAGATGTTCTACGAGGGAACGAGGTTTTCTGCGGACGTAAACCTGCATTACATCAATCCCACTGTTACTCATATTAGAAATAGGAAAGTCGATCACGCGGTATCTTCCGAGGAAAGAAAAAGCTCCGATCGGACGATAATCCAGCATACCATTTACCTGTACGTCATTTCCTGCGAAATTAATAATTCCAAATGCTTTACTCATCTTACTCTTCCCCCTTTACACGTTTTGCAACCAGTTCGATATTCTCACTGTCTGCACTGCCGACTACGGCATTCTTTCCGATCTTTACCTTATCGGCAACAAGTGCACGGGTTACGACTGCACCTTCATCTACTTCAACACCCGGCATCAGGACGCTGTCAATGACTTTTGCACCGGCAGCAACTTTTGCACCTGTAAAGAGAACTGAGTTCTTAATAGTTCCGTTGATGACACATCCCTGTGTGATGAAAGCTCTGTCAATATCAGCATCAGCACCGATAAACTGTGGAAGAGCAGTGACATCTTCTGTATAGATTTTCCAGGAAGCATCGTTCAGATCCAGTGCATTATTCTTGTTCAGAAGATCCATATTTGCCTCCCAAAGGGAGTCGATGGTTCCTACATCTTTCCAGTAGCCTTTGAATTTATAGGCGAAAAGCGTCTTTTCATCTGCGAGCATGGTCGGGATAATATCCTTACCGAAATCATGACTGGATTCAGGATTCTTCATATCAGCAAGAAGCATCTTGCGAAGAAGCTTCCAGTTAAAGATATAAATACCCATGGATGCAAGGTTACTCTTTGGTTTCTCAGGTTTTTCTTCAAATTCTACGATACGGCCTGTCTCATTTGTATTCATGATGCCAAAACGGCTGGCTTCTTTTATTGGTACTTCAATGACTGCAATCGTTGCATCTGCATGATTTGCTTTGTGGTACTCAAGCATTTTATCGTAATTCATTTTGTAAATATGATCTCCGGAAAGAATCAGGAGATACTCCGGTGAATAGGAATCAATAAAGTCGATATTCTGGGAGATCGCGTCGGCAGTTCCTCTGTATACATCAAGTCCTGTATCTGCTTTCTCACGAGGAGGAAGTATGTAAACTCCACTATCCTTTGCATCGAGTCCCCATCTTCTTCCTGCAGCAGCATAGCTGTTGAGGAGAACAGATTCATACTGAGTGAGGACACCGACAATGTCAATACCACTATTTGCACAGTTGCTGAGCGGAAAGTCAATAATACGATATTTTCCACCATATGAAACGGCCGGTTTGGCCACTTTTTTTGTCAGGTCGTGAAGTCTTGTACCACGTCCTCCTGCTAAAATCATAGCCAACATGTTATCTTGTTTCATATAAAGCCCTCTCTTTCATAATACTTCCATTTCATTATACTATTTCTTGTAATAATTTACCATAAAATAAGTAAAATTTTTAAAAAAATTAGTAAATGTTAATGTGATGCGATAAAGATGTTAAAACACAGAAAAGACGCAGAGCGAGTTCCTGCCGGGTTTTTATTATTTGGTCAGTACTTCGACGCCGTCTTCCTTTACCAGTACCATGTACTCGATCTGTGCGGAAAGACCGTCATCGATCGTATAGACTGTCCAGTCGTTATCCTCGTCCACAAAAAAGTCAGGACTGCCTTCGTTGATCATAGGCTCGATGGTAAACATCATACCCGGAACAAGGAGCATCTCACTTCCCTTTGGTGTAACGTAACTTACGAAAGGATCTTCGTGAAATTCAAGTCCGATCCCGTGACCACCGATCTCTTCTACAACGGAATAACCATTGGCCTGTGCGTGCGTATTGATGGCATCGGCAATGTCGCCCAGATGTCCCCATGGCTTTGCGGCTGCAAGTCCCCGCTGGACGCACTCTTCCGTAACACGTACAAGACGCTCGGCACGCTCAGAGACATTTCCCATCTTGAACATCCGGGATGCATCTGAAAAATATCCATTTAAAATAGTAGAAACATCTACATTAATAATATCTCCGTCCTGGATCATGATATTTTCATCCGGGATTCCGTGGCAGATCTCATTATTCAGTGAGGTGCATACGCTTTTCGGAAAGCCCTGATAATTCAGAGGTGCCGGGATTCCTCCATGCTCCGTTGTGAAACGGTAGACAATTTCATCAATCTCAGCGGTACTCATTCCGATACGGATGTGCTTTGCTACTTCATCGAGAACCGCTGTGTTAAGATCAGCACTTTTGCGGATCATTTCGATCTGTGCAGGGGTCTTGAGGATCGCTCTTGATGGGACGATCTCCCCGCGGTCTGCGTGAAGCTGTATTTTTTCATCGATGGGCATATGGCATTTTTTGTATTTTTTGCCACTGCCGCACCAGCATGGTTCGTTTCTTTCCATGATAGGATCTCCTCTTTCTTTTTGTTGTGGTCTGTTAAATGAGTTAGTTGCGGTTTACTCTCACAATCTATATCATACCAAGAAGTTGGAAAAATGTATACCCAATTTGACCTTTTTTCTGTCGGGAAGAAGAGAAGAAGTATGACATTTTTCGACAAAAAAGTTATATAATACTTGCCCTGAAGAGGAAAATATAGTACCATTTAGATTTAGAATGGGAAGGAGAAAATCATATGTGGTATTGGGTCGTAATGGCAGTACTGGTGATCGGATGTATTGCATTACTGAGCGGAACATTTTTCAGTATAAAGAAAAATAAGGCAGAGGAGGCTGCGGAGCGGGCAGAAGCCAGAAAGAAAAAGCGGAAGAGCCAGGGAAATGCAGAAGAAGCACAGCAGCCGAGAGAGAGACGGAAAAGAGCAGATGGTGGACGGCAGAGCAGCCAGGGTGCAGAGAACGGGCGGCAGCAGGATGCACAGGCACGTCGGGAAGAAGCACGCAGGGTGCAGGCAGAGCAGAGAAAAGAGCGGAAAAAACGCCGCCAGTGGAAAGTAATCCTGGAAGACCTGGATTCGTGGACAAAGTACAGTTTTATTTTTTACAGTAATATTGGGATCGGAAGAGCAGAGTCGGGACAGGGCTATGAAAGATATCTTTCATTATCAGAAGATGGAAGAGTATCCAAGAAGCATTGTGTGATCGTTCACAGAGGCGATAAGTTATATCTGAAAGATGAAGGATCAAGGAACGGAACTTATCTGAACGGGGAAGCGGTGACAAGGCCGGTTGTTCTTCAGAAGGATGATGTGATCGGGCTTGGCGGAACCAGACTTGAGATATTGAATATTTTACGGGAGAGCGAATAAGGCTCTCCCCTTTTTATTTCCTTTGACACGTTACTGAAGCGTAGAACATTCCGTCCCCGGATTCAAGTCTGCATACACCGTGGTATTTTTCTGTGATGATTTTCACTGATTGCGTGCCGAGTCCATGTCCCTTATGTTTGGTCGAGATGAAGTCACTGTCACCGGTATATCTGAGTGAACCGGTGAAAGTGTTGTCTACCGCCCCGCTGGCATAAAAGAACGTTTGGCTGTATTCTGCATATAGTGAAATATAATGTCAGACCGGGAGTGAATGAAATGAATCAGAAACTGCCTTATTATATGGCTTATCCAATGCCGCTTGCTTATGATGATGAACGGGTGGAGAGAATGGATCTGGAATATATGAAGAGCCTTTATCCGGCTCTTGCAAAGAGGATTCTTCCTTATATAGAAGAGGAATGTGACCGGATGGAATATGGGAACAGTGTCATCTATGATGAGTATCCGGACCGGCTGCAATTACGGATGATGTGTGGAAGAATTTATGAAAATGTAAGAAAAAATGAGGAAAGATATCTTGAAATTGAAAAAGATGCACAGTTGAAAGATCTGATCGAGCTTATGTTATATCAGGAATTGTACAATCGAAGATGCCGGAATCGCAGGACACGGAATCAATTTTATATAAACGGCAGTTTTTAGGCCGTTTAAACAGAGAAGCAGCCGGGCAGTATACTTGTATGAAATATGGATTATGTGCTATAATCCGCTTATATATAGATGCTAGTGGGAGTGCAACGCACGGAACAATCCGTAGGCATCATAGTTGGGGGCTTTTGACCCCAACATCATAT
>ENA-OUQM01000385-OUQM01000385.1-human-gut-metagenome-genome-assembly--contig:-NODE-385-length-30900-cov-20.386448_pt1 | contig 30900 bp, 19 predicted proteins | sample MGYA00237949_ERZ548830 | MGnify/ENA primary metagenome ERZ548830 (study PRJEB26490, sample SAMN05194706) | human gut metagenome | biome: terrestrial biome; feature: human-associated habitat; material...
GCATCGGCCGTCTGATCTATCAGCTCCCGATTCCGCTGTGCGAAATGTTTATGACGGAAGTTTTCGGTGAAAATCTGCCGGATACGTTCGACGAAGAAACACTGACCACTATCAATAAATTCTTTGAAAATAACCTGAATGTATCTGAAACATCCCGCCAGCTCTATGTACACAGAAATACACTGGTGTACCGTCTGGAGAAGCTTGAGAAGAGCACAGGACTTGACATTCGTAAATTTGACGATGCGCTGACCTTTAAAATCGCCATGATGGTCGTAAGCTACATGACGTATATGAATAACAGCGAAAATTTATAAAACCTGTAAAACTATTCAGGGCCGGAGCGCGTTTGAAAAATGATCTCCATAAAACGGGATTCCAGGCTTACAAGAGCCTGCTTCAGACAGGCTCCAGATGAAATTTTCGCTGTGGCTCTGAATTGTTATATTCGCGGGCAATGAGTCAGGGTCTGTGTCTGCACAGGAGCTTGATGAGTGCCGCAATAACTTGAGAAATTCGCAAAGCGTGTTTCGCATAGTTTATCAACGACAAGAGGAGAGGAACGACATGATTGAATTACTGAACACAGGTGCATACCTTGTCAACGGAACCGACATCATCCCGGATACAGAAGAAGGCCGCGCAGAACTTAAAGCGCGCACCGGCGTTGTGCCATGTCCGGCAGATGCTGCAAAAGAAACCATTGCCTATGGAATCTTAAAAGACCACAATGTTTCCGGCAACATGGAAAATCTGCAGATCAAATTTGACAAACTCACTTCGCATGATATTACTTTTGTTGGAATTATTCAGACCGCGCGTGCGTCAGGACTCGAAAAATTCCCGGTGCCGTACGTACTGACAAACTGCCACAACTCTCTTTGTGCAGTCGGCGGAACCATCAACGAGGATGACCACATGTTTGGTCTTACCTGTGCGAAAAAATACGGCGGCGTTTATGTACCGCCTCATCAGGCAGTAATTCATCAGTTCGCCAGAGAGATGCTTGCAGGCGGCGGAAAAATGATCCTTGGCTCTGATTCTCATACCCGCTACGGTGCACTCGGAACCATGGCGATGGGTGAGGGCGGACCGGAGCTGGTAAAACAGCTTCTCTCCAAAACATATGATATTGCAATGCCGGGTGTCATCGCGATCTATATGACCGGCGCACCGCAGATGGGTGTAGGACCGCAGGATATTGCACTTGCCATCATTGGTGCTGTGTTTGCAAATGGATATGTGAAGAATAAAGTAATGGAATTTGTAGGACCTGGAGTATCCTCCTTAAGTGCGGACTATCGAATCGGCGTAGATGTTATGACAACCGAGACGACCTGTCTGTCCTCTATCTGGAGAACGGATGAGAAAATCAGCGAGTTCTATCAGATCCACGGCAGAAGTGCAGATTACAGGGAGCTGAATCCGGGAGCGGTTGCTTACTACGACGGTGTTGTAAAAGTAGAACTTGATAAGATCAAACCGATGATCGCTATGCCGTTCCATCCAAGTAACGTTTACACAATTGAAGAGCTGAAGGCCAACCTTAGCGACATCCTGGAGGATGTAGAAAAGAAAGCAGCAGTAAGTCTGGACGGAAAAGTACCGTTTACGCTGAAAAATAAAGTACATGACGGAAAACTCCTGGTAGATCAGGGAATTATCGCAGGATGTGCAGGCGGCGGATTCGAGAATATCTGCGATGCGGCTGATATTCTGAAAGGCCACAGCATTGGTGACGATGCATTTACCTTAAGCGTTTACCCGGCAAGTACCCCGATTTATATGGAGCTGGCAAGAAACGGAAAGCTGGCAGATCTGCTGGAGACAGGTGCGATCGTAAAAACCGCATTCTGCGGACCGTGCTTCGGCGCAGGCGACACTCCGGCAAACAATGCGTTCTCGATCCGTCATTCTACCAGAAACTTCCCGAACCGCGAAGGATCCAAGATCCAGAATGGTCAGATTTCTTCTGTTGCCCTGATGGATGCACGTTCCATTGCAGCAACAGCAGCAAACAAAGGATTTCTGACTGCAGCAGATGAGTTTACCGGAACATACACCAAACCGGCATACCATTTTGATAAAAAGATCTACGAAAACCGTGTCTTTGACAGCAAGGGTGTGGCAGATCCGTCGGTGGAAATCCAGTTTGGACCAAACATCAAAGACTGGCCGGCAATGCCGCAGCTTGCCGAGAACCTGATTCTGAAGGTTGTTTCCGAAATTCACGATCCGGTTACAACAACGGACGAACTGATTCCATCCGGCGAGACCTCATCCTTCCGTTCCAATCCGCTCGGACTGGCAGAATTCACACTGTCCAGAAAAGATCCGGCTTATGTGGGACGTGCAAAAGAGGTACAGGTTGCGGAGAAAGCCATCCAGGAAGGAAACTGCCCGGCAGAGGCGCTTCCGGAACTGAAACCGGTCTTTGCAGCAATTCATACCCAGTATCCGAACATTGACAAGACGAATGTCGGTGTCGGATCTACGATTTTTGCCGTTAAACCAGGTGATGGCTCCGCACGTGAGCAGGCTGCGTCCTGCCAGAAGGTACTGGGCGGCTGGGCAAATATTGCCAATGAGTATGCAACGAAGCGTTATCGTTCCAATCTGATCAACTGGGGCATGCTTCCGTTCCTGATTCCGTCGGGAGATCTGCCGTTTGCGAACGGAGATTATATTTTCGTGCCGGAAATCCGCAAGGCAGTGGAGGAGAAGGCAGATGTAATTCCGGCCTTCGTTGTAAAAGACGGTGCACTCGTTCCGTTTGAGATGACACTGGGTGCTTTGACTGACGATGAGAGAGAAATCATCCGCAAAGGATGCCTGATCAATTACTATAGAGGATAAGCATTTGAAAAAGGCTGTGAAACAGGAGAGGATCCTGCTTTCACAGCCTTTTTTGCACCAGAGCGTGTCTGAAAAACCATTTCCGAAATCTGCAAGCCCCACTTTGCGGTATATTTTGCCCTCATTCGGTTGCTGTAGCCCGCTTAAGCCGCCCTCATTCGAACAAAATCTCCCACGAACTGGGACTCGCAGCTCATGAAAAGCTTTTTTCAGACACGCTCGACGGGAAATTTCGGTGAATTTTTCGACAGGGCAAAAAAAGTTCTCTGTACAGGGTTACACTGCGGCAGAGAGGAAGGAAAGGGCAGCTTATGCAAGTTTGTTCAAGAAAAAAGTCAGAAAATAATATAAAATTAGAAAAATACACACAATAATTACAAAGTAAAAAAGATAAAATAAAAAATAATAAAAATATATGAAAAATGTATTGACAAATAACGACGCATCTGTTATATTAAAATCACAAAGAAACAAGAAAACAGAAACCTAACCAAGAGGTACAAAGAGAAAGACTTGGAACCCCCTTTTCAAAACAGATTCAGAGGAATCTAAAAAATCAAACCATTTTCATAGAAAGAGACGAGAAATCTTCTATAGAAGAATGGAAAGAGAAAAGGGAAAAGGAAGATGTTCTTAAGATGAGAGACTTCCGAAAGGAAAAAAACGTAAGATAAAGATCCTTACAAAAGAAGTTCGAAAAGAAAACCTTTTGATAAAAAAGTGATCTGCACAGATCTTAACGGAACCTAAGGAAAAGATTTCAGGAGTAGGAATCTTAACCGCAAAGGAAAAGCCTTTGAAAAAGAACATCTTCCCGAAAAAAGAAAATCTACGACAGGGAAATGGAAAAGAAAAGATCTTTGAAATATCAAACGAAAGCGAAAACAAAGATCACAGATCGGTAAAGAAAGAAAACCAGTAAAATCCTTGAAAGTAGAGAAAAAACTGAATATGGAAGATAATGAAAAAGCGATTGTTCTGTCAGAAATAAAAAACTGACAGGACAATCGCTTTTTGTCGCCACATGTATTTTTGCCGGCAGAAAATCCTGCCGGGAAGGATTCTTTCTTGACAGATCGGATGGAAATGGTGCATACTGCGTATTGAAAAAACGGAGCGGCGGAGGGATTCGCTTACGGAAGGATTACAAAAACAGAAGGTATGAAAAGTGATGCAGGCAGAAATGCCGGAAAGAGCAGGAAAAAATGACTGGATTTTGCAGAGAAGATATTTTAATGGAAGATGATGATATTCTTGTAGTGCATAAGCACGCGGGAATGGCAGTACAGAATGCGCGTATGGGGCAGATGGATCTGGAGCATGCACTGCTGAACTATCTGGCAGAGCAGGCGCGAACCAGGGATGCCGGTCAAGGGCGGGCACAAATCCCGTATCTGGCCGTGGTGCATCGGCTGGATCAGCCGGTCGAGGGTGTGCTGGTATTTGCAAAAAAGAAAGATGCCGCCGGAAAACTGGGACGGCAGGTGCAGGATGGGACGATGAAGAAAGAGTATCTTGCGGTTTGCGAGGGAGCAATCGAAAAACGGGGTGTGCAGAAGCTGGAGGATTTCCTGTTAAAGGATGGACGGAGTAACACCTCCCGTGTCGTTATGCCGGGAACCGCAGGAGCGAAGAAGGCGGTGCTGGAATATGAAGTGATGAAAACACAGGAAAATCGGACCCTGGTACAGATCCGTCTCGGAACCGGACGCCATCACCAGATTCGTGTCCAGTTTTCCCATGCAGGATATCCCCTGGCAGGAGATTCGAAATATGGAGCAAAAGAGAAAGGATTTCTGGGGCTCTGCGCATATCATCTCGAGCTGAATCATCCGCGGAACGGGAAACGACTGGAATTTACCGTGAAACCTGAGGGCGAGATCTTTGCAGGTTTTGAAGAGCTGTAAAAACGCCGGTAAAGTTCAGAAAATCATAAGAAAACAGGACTGGACTATTTTGATGTTTTGTGTATAATAAAAAAAGATCCTGTAACAAATTTGTAAAAAGTAAATGGGAAACGATTGATCAGGCAAAACAGAAAGGAAAAAGTATGAAACGCAGAATGATAGGAGTACTGCTTTCGGGAATCCTGCTGTGTACGGCAGTCGGGTGTACGAAAGAAACAACGGCAGACAACAGCGCATCTTCATCGTCTTCATCGGCGTCCGCAGTAACAGAGACACCGGCGGCAGAAGAAACACCGGAAGTTTCGGCATCCAGCGAAGAAGCCAAAACAGAATCCTCCGGCATATCCGCATCTTCTGAAAGTGCCGGAGAAAAAGAAGAGGAAACAGAGAAAAAAAGAATTGAAATTACAGTTCCGCATAAAGATGGCATGGAAGGACTGTACGATACAGTGGAAGGCCTTTCTGTAGATAAAGGTACCTATATCGCGGTTGTTGCCAAAGACTTAAGTGCAGGTTTCTGGAAAGCTGTAAAAGCAGGTGCACAGCAGGCACTTGACGATTTGAACACTTCGCTTGGCTACAGCGGAGACGACAAAGTATACATGAGCTTTGAAGGTCCGGAAAACGAAAACGATACAAATTCGCAGATCAATATCATTGATTCTGTTATTTCGGAAAATCCGGACGCTTTGATTCTCAGTATTATCGACCAGCAATCAGGTCAGGCACAGATGGAGGAGGCATCCGACAGTCAGATTCCGGTCATCATTGCGGATTCCGGTATTGAGAGTGATCTGATTACAGCGACATGCGCAACGGATCATGCCGAAGCTGCAAAGCTCGCAGCGGATCATCTCTGCACGGCTATCAACAACAGTGGTGAAGTAGCGATTGTCGCACATCAGTACAACACCGAGAGCAGTGTGGCGCGCGTGGATGCATTCCGAAAAGAGATTGAAGAAAAATATACGGAAGTGAAAGTCGTTCAGGTCAATTACGGAGATGGCGAGGAGTCTGTTTCAGATATGCTGAAAAATACATTGGAAACGTATCCGAATCTGAAAGGAATTTTCTGTACGAATGAGGATATGGCGGAGCAGACACTGGATGCACTCGCAGATATGGAAAATACAGAACAGATTCAGATCGTCGGCTTTGATTCCGGCGAAAAACAGCAGAAAGCTATCCAGGAGGGACGCGAGTACGGAACGGTAACGCAGAATCCGTATGGTCTCGGTTATGCTGCAATTGTGGCAGCAGTTCGCGCAATCCAGGGACTCCCGGTGGATCAGAAGATCGATACGGGATATCAGTGGCTGGATAAAGATACGGTGGATCTGGAGACAAATCAGAAATATCTTTATGATTAGAATCATTTATCATGAAAAACGAGTAAAAAAATCCGGCGGACAGGGAAAAACATCCTTGTCTGCCGGATTTTTTTACTCGTTTTCATGATTTTGATCGTTTTCGTAGATTTTCTGTACTTCTTCGGAAATCTGCTGCCGGATTGCGGAGAGATCAATATCCGGAACACCGTCTTCTGTGATCTGCGGTCCGGAAGGGGCGTTATATGGTTTGGTGTCGTCTATGGAAGGCGTCGGTGCATTGTTGAGATCCTTGAAGTCTTCCGGGACAGCCGGTTTGGAGGCTGGCTTTGTTTCCGGTCTGCGGCGGCGTTTTGGAAGCTCTTCTGCTTCATCGTCATCCGGCTCTTCCGGAACAAAATGGAAATCATACATGGTGTTCCGGGAAACACGGGTACGGTTGGGAGACTTTTGCGTGCTGCGGTATGGATCGCGAGAGCTGCCGGAAGAAGAACCGCGGCGTTTCTTCTTTTTCTTTTTCGATGGGCGCGGATCAAAACCGGAACTGCGTTTTCTTCTGGAGCGTGCTCTGGCACGGCGTTCGCGTTCCTCTTCATCGTCATCCTCCCAGTAGTCAGCCTCTTTCCACGGCTTGAACTGGAAGAGCATGCCAACGGCGGCGAGAATTGCGGAGGCAATCCAGAAGATCAGGTTCAGGTCGAGATCCTTGAAAAAGTATGCCATGCGGATTGTTGTGAGAGAACCGCAGATGGAGGTGACAAGAATCACGGAAATGCGTTCGAACGGAACACAGATCAGACCGATTACGAAAGAAACGAGGGCAACAAGCGCGTAGCCTGTGATATCATTTGGGTTTACGAGATGCCAGAGGCAAAAACCGACGAGCCCGCAGATCAGAAGAAAAAGTCCGATCCGGTAGAGGACGAAGGCAATGATCGCGGTTAAAAGACCGATGCCGACAGCAAGCGCCAGGGTGACGGCTGGTGTCTGGTCTGTGTAGGTGCCTGCGGCATAGCCGGCGGCTGCGCCAAGAAAAAAGCCGGGGATTACGCTCCAGAGCTTGCGGAGTGCATAGCCGAAGAAGCAGTTCAGCACGGCAAATACAATCACGATCAGAAGAAACTGCTGCTGATAAACGCCAAAGAGCTCTTTTCCTTTATCGAGTCCCCCGAGCAGCGTGTTGAGAGTTTGCGTGTTCAGATTCATCATTTTTTTACTCCTATCAGATGTATCGGGAAAATAGATACAGGTTGTATTTTAGTACGGAATGACGGTTTTGGCAAGTGAAATTGTAAAACGTCAGAATAATGGAAAGGTGCATATGGTATAGGGAACAGAAAAAAGAAAGCAGATGCAGATATGAATCAGAACGAAGTATATAAAAATAGAAGAAATCCAAATCCGGGGAACAAAGTGGAACGGCCGGAGCCGTTTGCGGCATGGCAGCTTTTCCGTGGACAAAATACGCAGGAGAGGCAGGAGACGCGGGAATGGCAGCAGATGCAGTCGTATTATTCAAAAACAGCATCAAAGCTGCAGCATCTGGTGGAAGCAGAATGCGACCGCATGGATTACCGCGGCAGCATGATGTACGATGAGTTCCCGGACCGGCTTATGATGGAGCATACCTGTCGGAATATTGCGCGGCAGTATGATCTGGAAAACGACGGAGAGGATGAAAAAAGGGCAGAGGATGAGCTGCTGGATCTGATCGGAGTTCTTTTCTACCATGAAATGTTTCGGCGACGAAGCCGGAGAACACGATATTACAATATTTTGCTGTAGGAGCGAAAGATAGTAATAACAGGGTAACATATTTTTAATAATTTTCCTGTTGTGGTTTTAAGGAAAACAGATTACAATATTAGCGAGATTGTAAAGGGCTTTATTACAAATGTTTACAATGATTCAGGAAGTTTGGAGAGTATAAATGGAATTACAGAAATTATTACAGGATGAAATCCGGGAAGGATTGTACCGTATTACAATCAGTGGTCCGAAAGGGAACAGCGATGTGTCCAAGGTAAGGATCCGCCCGGTTGAAATAAAAGGAAAATTGCTCTTTCAGTGTCAGGAGACGGCCGGCACGAAAGAATTTCATAAAAATCTGACAAAAGACGATGTGATCACCGAGATCAGAAACTGGATGAACGGAACCTTTAAGCAGATGCAGTTGGAATCCGATACCTGCACGGCATCCGTTCTGGTCAGCAAAAAGGGAACAATGACGATCAAAAAGAAACCACATATGAAAGGAACCGGCAAACCCGTCAATCTGGCGCACAACCGGAAAAAACGGTACATTCTCGAGGAGGGAATTCCGGTTCCGTTTTTGCAGGATCTCGGTGTTATGACAAAAGAAGGCAAAATTGTGCGGACGCGCTACGACAAATTCCGCCAGATCAACCGTTTTCTGGAGTTTGTCGAAGATATCCTGCCACAGCTCCCATCCGGCCGCGAGATCACGATCCTCGATTTCGGGTGCGGAAAATCGTATCTTACGTTTGCCATGTACTATTATTTCTGCGAATTGAAAAAGCTGGATGTCAATATCATCGGACTGGATCTGAAAGAGGATGTTATTGCCATCTGTAATGGTCTGGCAGAAAAATATGGCTACAAAAAGCTGCATTTTTACCAGGGAGATATCGCCTCCTATACCGGACGCGATGAGGTTGATATGGTAGTTACCCTGCATGCGTGCGATACGGCGACGGACTACGCACTGGAAAAAGCGGTGAAGTGGAATGCAAAAGTAATTCTTTCCGTTCCATGCTGTCAGCATGAACTGAACCGCCAGATTGCAAATAAAGAGCTGTATCCGATCATGGATTACGGCATTTTGAAAGAACGTATGGCGGCGCTTCTGACCGATGGAATCCGGGCGAAGCTGCTGGAAAATGCAGGCTATGAGACACAGATTCTTGAGTTCATTGACATGGAGCATACGCCGAAAAATCTGCTGATCCGCGCGGTCAAATGCCGTGAAGGATCGAAAAAGCTGCCGAAGGAACTGAAAGCATGCATGGAAGCGTACCATGTGATGCCGACTCTGGCGGACCTCCTGACAGAAAAGGAGGAGCTGTGATGAACAAAAGAGCAGCAAGGATTCTTATACTTTTTCTTGTTTTTGCCGTGTCGGTCGGGGTGTTCACGCGCCTGATGAGCCATGAGACAACAGAGAATGCAACCGATCTGGATGCGCCGGAGCTTCCGGTACTGTACATGAAAACAGCGGACACCATGGTGAACCGTATGTACGGATACCGTCAGGAGATGAATGGTGTTACGACAAGAGAAAATCTGACACCGCTGCCCATGGACCGTTCGCTTACACTGGAAATTGATGCGAAGGGACAGAAAATTAAAAATGTGACCTATACAGTGGAAAGTACGGATGGAAGTGCTCTGATCGAAAACTCCGTATTGAAAACGTTTGATGAGGATGGAAGCTGCCTGAAGGTGGATTTTCAGCTGGAAACCGCGATTCTGATGAATCAGGAATATACGCTGAAGTTTGAAGTTTCCTACGGGGATGGCAAGTCTGCCTGGTATTATACCCGCATTGTACAGCGAAACGGTGTGGCGGTCGGAGACTATCTTTCCTATGCGCAGATGTTTGCACAGACATGTCTGGACAAAACACAGGCAGAGTCACTGGTTCCGCAGCTTGAGCCGGATGAGACGGGAGATAATTCTTCTTTCTATCACGTTGATATTCATTCGAGCCTCGACCAGATTTCCTGGGGAAGCCTTGCGCCGACCATGGTACAGCAGCCGGTGCAGCAGATCAAGGAAGCGAATGAGACGACAACCAGCATTACGCAGGAGTACATGATCAGTGCACAGGATGAGAACGGTGGAACGGAGTATTACACCGTGACAGAGTTCTACCGGATGCGGGAGTCGAATGGGGAGATCATCCTTCTGGACTTTGAACGGAGTGCACAGCAGATTTTTGATCCGGAGCTTGGGGTTCTGACAAAATCGGGCGTCAACCTTGGCGTGACCGGGGAGGATACCAAGTATGTGACGAATACGGCAGGGGATATTGTGGCGTTTGTGGTAAACGGAGATCTCTGGTGTTACAACCGCAGCGCCAATAAGACGGTCCGTGTCTTTAGCTTCCGTGAAAATGGCAGTACGGACGACAGAGAGCAGCATGGCGAGCATGATGTCAATATTGTCCGTGTGGACGATGCGGGGGATGTGACATTTGTTGTTTACGGTTATATGAACCGCGGAAACCACGAAGGTGAAGTGGGAGCAGCCGTTTATTATTACCGCGCCGAGCGGAATGTAGCGACGGAGGAAATTTTCGTTCCGGCGGATATTTCCTATGAGATGCTGAAAAAGCAGATCGACCGTCTTTCCTATGTCAACAAGCAGAAGGAAATGTATCTGTATCTCAATGAAAGCCTGTGCAAGGTCGATATCGGAACCGGTACGACAACGGTGATTCGGGAACAAATCCCGGAGGACTGCTTTGTGGTATCGGAGAGTCAGGAAAGCATTGCGTGGATGGATGCAGAAAATGCAAGCAGTGCGACGAATATTACGGTGATGAACCTGGAGAGCGGCGTGACGCAGCAATTTCGTGCAGATGACGGGCAGAAGATCCGTGCGCTTGGTTTTATCAATGAAGATTTTGTCTATGGTATGGCAAACGATGGAGATATTTTAAAGGACATTTCCGGAAATGAAATTTTTGCCATGCATACGGTACGGATTGTCAGTATCGATGGAACCGTGAAAAAAGAGTATCACCAGGAAGGATATTATGTGACTGATGTGTCAATCTCAGACGGGCTTTTGGAGCTGGACCGTGTGGTGCGCCAGGATACGGGGTATGCGGACGCAACAGAGGATCACATTATGAACGGAGAGCAGCAGAGCCAGGAAATGGTGACAGGACGTCTGGCAACCGTGGACGACCGCAGGAAGCAGCAGTTCCTTCTGGAGTTTTCGACAAGCGGAAAGACGCAGTCACTCCTGACATTGACACCGAAATATATTTACTCGACACGCAGAACCGATCTTACCATGTCGTATGATACCGGAAATGCGGATCTTTACTATGTTTACGGAAAAGGAAAGCTGATCGGAATCTTGAGCTCTCCGGCAGAGGCGGTACAGCTTGCCAATGCGAATGTCGGCGTTGTTCTGAACAGCTGTCAGTCCTACGTATGGGAGCGCGGAAACCGTCCGCAGGGCATGCGCCTCGATGAGACGACAATGCCGTCCGGATTCCAGAGTGCATCTCTGGATGAAAACGTGCTGAAGGAGTCACTGGGAGATGATTACGAGCTGCTGAATCTGACAGGCTGTACAAGAGAGGAAATTCTCTATATGATCAGCAGTGGCTACGGTGTTGTTGTAAAGACGGGCGAGAACGAGAGCCGGCTTCTGACAGGATATGACATTTTCGGAAATTCCTGGCTGTATAATCCGGCAACGGGCGAGACGACCGCACTTTCTGATGATGACAGCGATGCTTTGTTCGCGCAGTACGGCAATGTATTTATCAGTTACATCAAAAAAGTAAAGATCCAGTAATTTACGGGGTTTTCTAATGCATGAAAAAGTGATAAAATGGAACCATTCAGAGCCATGCGGAATCGAGATGGGGCTCTGAAAAGTTACGTAATGAAATATTTAGGGAGAAAAGACAATGAAACTTACAACCATCCGAGAGATTTATAAGAACCGGGAAGCATACCTGGACAAAGAAGTAACCGTAGGCGGCTGGGTCCGCAGTGTGCGCGACTCCAAAACCTTTGGATTTATCGTTCTGCACGACGGAAGCTATTTCGAAACGCTGCAGATTGTATACCACGATGAAATGGAGAACTTTGCCGAGATTTCCAAAACGAATGTCGGCGCAGCCATCATCGTAAAAGGTACTCTGGTTGCAACTCCGCAGGCAAAGCAGCCATTTGAAATTCAGGCAGCAGAAATTACCGTAGAGGGCGCTTCTGCACCGGATTACCCGCTGCAGAAAAAACGCCACTCCATGGAATACCTTCGTACCATTTCCCATCTGCGTCCGAGAACCAACACCTTCCAGGCAGTATTCCGTGTTCGTTCCCTTTGTGCGTATGCGATTCACCAGTTCTTCCAGGAGAGAGACTTTGTTTACGTCAACACTCCGCTGATCACCGGAAGTGACTGTGAGGGAGCAGGTGAGATGTTCCAGGTAACTACCATGGATCTCAATGATATTCCGAAGACAGAGGACGGTGCGGTAGATTTTGCACAGGATTTCTTCGGAAAGAAGACAAGCCTTACCGTAAGCGGCCAGTTAAACGGAGAAACCTTTGCACAGGCGTTCCGCAATATTTACACCTTCGGACCGACGTTCCGTGCAGAAAATTCCAACACCACCCGTCATGCTGCGGAGTTCTGGATGATTGAGCCGGAAATTGCATTCGCTGATCTGGAGGATGATATGGAGCTTGCGGAAGCAATGCTGAAATACGTGATCCGCTATGTCATGGACCACGCGCCGGAAGAAATGCAGTTCTTCAACAGCTTTGTGGACAAAGGACTGCTTGAGCGTCTGAACCATGTGGTAAATTCCGAGTTCGGCCGTGTGACCTATACCGAAGCGATCGAGCTTCTGGAGAAAAACAACGACAAGTTTGATTACAAAGTATACTGGGGATGCGATCTGCAGACCGAGCATGAGCGTTATCTGACCGAGCAGATCTTTAAGAGACCTGTTTTCGTGACGGATTATCCGAAGGAGATCAAAGCGTTCTACATGAAACTGAACGACGATAACAAGACCGTTGCCGCTATGGACTGTCTGGTTCCGGGCATCGGAGAGATTATCGGCGGAAGCCAGCGTGAGGATGATTATGACAAGCTGCTCGGACGTATGGAAGAGCTGGGTCTTGCTGCGGAAGATTACGGATTCTATCTGGATCTCAGAAAATACGGTTCTACGCATCATGCAGGCTTTGGACTGGGATTTGAGAGATGCGTAATGTATCTGACCGGAATGGGAAATATCCGTGACGTAATTCCGTTCCCGAGAACAGTCAACAACTGCGAGCTGTAAAAAAGAAGAAAAAGCAATATAGAACTTTAAAAATACGGATGCCGGGCGCAGGGGAATCCAATGTGGATTTTACGCGTCTGACGTCCGTATTCTGATCATAGGAGCTATTTCATTCCATGGGGCGAAATCTGTTTTCAACAAATAATAGCAAGAATTCTCCCACTGACAGGAGGCAAATCATAGTCAGCATTCTGCTGATAAGTCAGATTCTGTGAAATTACCGGCTGTGGGTTGAAACAAGAGGTGGCAGAAACGGAAGGAAGAAGCGGATCGGAATTGTTTCAGGAAGAAAGGGGTGTGTTTGATGCGGTTTATTCATATTGCGGATGTGCATCTCGGAATGCAGCCGGATGCGGGATTTCCCTGGAGCGAAGAGCGCGGAGAAGCCATGTGGGAGAGCTTTCGACGGATCATCCGTCTTGCCGGACAGGAAAAGCCGGATTTTTTACTGATTGCGGGAGATCTGTTCCAGCGCCAGCCTCTGCTTCGGGAATTAAAGGAGGTGAATGCCCTTTTCGCTTCCGTTCCGGAGACAATCATCGTGCTGATCGCAGGAAATCATGATTATGTGAAACGGGAGAGCTTTTACCGTGGATTCGACTGGGCAGACAATGTGGTAATGCTTTTGTCGCCGGAAATGGAGTGCGTCGAAATCCCGGAGAAAAAAACGGCGGTGTATGGATGCAGCTATGACAGGAAAGAGATTCCGGAAAACCGTCTGGAAGGTGCAAGACCGGAGGGAAACATGAAGTATCATCTGCTGCTTGCGCATGGCGGAGATGCCCGTCATATGCCGTGGAACCCGGGACGTATGGCGCAGGCAGGATTTGATTATATTGCGTGCGGCCACATCCATAAGCCCGGGGTTCTGGTGGCGGACAAAATGGCGTATGCAGGTGCACTGGAACCGACGGACGAGACACAGATCGGGCCACACGGGTATATCCGTGGAACGGTGGATGAGCACGGGACACGGATTGCGTTCGTACCGTTTGCCCGGTACGAATACGAAGATCTGACACTGCATGTGACAGAGGAGCTGACGCAGTACGCGCTTGAAACCATGCTGAAAGAGGTGCTGGCGCAGCAGGAGGACGAGAAAATCCGGAAAATCATCCGTCTGAGACTGCAGGGACACCGCGCCGCAGAGCTGGAATTTTCCCCGAAGCGGCTGCTTGACTGCGGCAGAGTCATTTCGGTGGAGGATGAAACACGGCCCGCATACGATCTGGAGCAGTTGAAAAAAACGTATGGCGCGAGTCTGATCAGTGCATATATCGAAGCATTTGAGACAAAAACGGATGCGCAGTCACAGAAGGCACTTGACTATGGACTGGAAGCGCTGCTTGCAGCACGCAGAAACAGTTAAGGATGGCTGCGTATGTCGCAGGATCTGGGAACGAGAGTACATGAATGATTGCGGGAGGGAAAAGATGAAAATAGAAAAACTGGAAATCCGCAATTTTGGAAAAATGCAGAACCGCACGCTGGAATTTTCAGAGGGAATTCAGCTGATCAGCGGGGAAAATGAAAGCGGAAAATCGACGGTTCACACCTTCATCCGAAGCATGCTTTTTGGCATGACACGCGGAAGAGGGCGTGCGGCAAAAAACGATGTGTACAGCCGTTATGAGCCGTGGGAAAATCCGGCATACTATGAAGGAGAGATGATCTTTGCAAGCGGCGGAAAACGGTTCCGTCTGACGCGGAAATTCGGGCGTCAGAATACCGATGCAAAGCTTGTGTGCCTGACGGACGGCGAGGTGCTTTCCGTGGGGGATGGTGATCTTTCCATGCTGCTTGGCGGTGTCAGCGAGACCATTTATGATAATACGGCTTCGATCGGTCAGTTAAAAGGCAGAACGGAGGAAGGGCTTGCAGACGAGCTGCGGAACTATATGGCAAATTATCAGGGGAGCAGTGACGGGGAGCTCGATGTATCGGCGGCTCTCGAGCTGCTGAAACAGAAGAGAAGGCATCTGGAGCAGGAACAGAAAAAAACGCTGGCAGGAATGGAAAAGCGGAAAGAAGAGCTGGAGACGCGAATCGCCGTTTTTGAAGAGGAATGCCGCCGGACGGAGGAAGGTCTGGAGCAGGCGAAGGAACAGATGAAGCGGGAGATCTATCAGAAGGATGTGCCGATCGAGCGCGTGCGGAAGATGAAAAAGGAGTACAGAAAAAGCCGCAAATGGGGCGCTGCATGCGTAGCTCTGGCCGGGTTTCTGCTTTTTCTCTGCATTCTGCAGTTCTTTCCTGTCGATTCCCTGCTGACGCGAACGGGACTTGGACTTGCGATTGCAGTTCTTTTATATCTGGCGTACAGCCTGTTCCGCCATCGGAAAATAGAGGTTGAGCAGGTCGTGACGGAGCCGGGGGAGCAGGTGATCCGTCGGCAGCAGTGGAATGTAGACCGTATGAAGCAGGAGCTCGGACAAAAGCAGGTCATGCTTTCCAATCTGCAAAGCGAGTATGAGGATCTCTGCATTTCCATGACCGGAAAGGATCATCTGCAGGAAGAAATGGACGCGCTTTCTCTGGCCGGCGAGACAATTTTGCAGCTTTCGGTGCAGATGCAGGGCCGCATCGGAGAACGACTGAAACGTCAGATGTCAAACGTACTGTCGGCGCTGACGAATGGCCGTTATCTGCAGGTCAGCATGGATGAAAATCTGCGGATCGGGCTTCACACGGAGGAAGAATATGTACCGCTTGAGCAGGTCAGCCGCGGCACCATTGAGCAGGCGTACTTTGCGCTCCGTATGGCGGCGATGGATGTGCTCTGCGGCGAGGAAGAGCTGCCGGTGATTCTGGACGAATCATTTGCCTTTTACGATGAAAACCGGTTGAAAGAAACCTTGAAATGGCTGGCAGAAAACCGGACACAGGTGCTGCTCTTTACGTGCCAGAAGAGGGAAGAGGAAGCGCTTGGGGAGCTTGGGATTCCATATCGGAAGATTGTACTGTAAAGCGGCGCGTGCAGCTTGCGAAAAGCCCTCCGGGCAGGATTGCACTGCGGCGGAGGGGAATGGTGTCGCTGGAGCGACCCGCCACGAAAGGAGAAAAAAGTTATGCTGACCATTGGATGTCATTTATCATCGTCCAAAGGATATCTTGCCATGGGAAAAGAGGCAGTGTCCATCGGGGCGAATACGTTTCAGTTTTTTACGAGAAACCCGCGTGGAAGTAAAGCAAAAGCGATTGACGAAAAGGATGTCGCAGCATTTCTTTCATACAGCAAAGAGCATGGAATAGAACGGATCCTGGCGCATGCTCCGTATACGCTGAATCCGTGCTCAAAGGATGCCCATACAAGAGAATTTGCATGGATGACGATGGCAGATGACCTGAAGCGGATGGAGTACACACCGGGAAATTACTACAATTTCCACCCGGGCAGCCATACCGGTCAGGGGACCGAAGAAGGAATCCGCCTGATTTCGGAAATGCTGAATGAAATTTTAAAGCCGGAGCAGACGACTACGGTGCTGCTTGAGACCATGGCGGGAAAAGGAACCGAGGTTGGCCGTTCCTTTGAAGAACTGGCGGCGATTCTGGATCGGGTGGAATTAAAGGACCATATGGGAGTCTGCCTGGATACGTGTCATGTGTATGATGCAGGATATGATATTGTAAATCATCTCGATGAGGTACTCGAAGAATTTGAACGCGTAGTGGGACTTGCCAGACTGAAGGCAATTCATCTGAACGACAGTAAGAATCCGTTTGCGAGCCATAAGGACCGTCATGAGAAGATTGGCGAAGGATCCTTAGGACTTGCCGCGTTTGAAAAAATCGTGACACATCCGGCACTTGAGGGGCTGCCATTTTATCTGGAAACACCGAATGAACTGGACGGATACGCAAAAGAGATTGCGCTTTTGCGTGGATATGCGAAATAGAGGAAGAGAGTAAGGAAAGTGGAAAACGGAAGAGAAAAAAGCAGAACAGAAAAAAACAGGACAGAAAAAAGCAGAGCAGAAAAAAACAGAATAAAGAAAAACAGAACTGAAAAAAGCAGAACAGAGCAGAAAACATATCGCATGTCAGGCGGAGAAAAAGAGAAAGCAGCCGGTGCAGAGAAAACGAAGAAAGCAGTGAGTCCAAAAGCAGAGCAGAAGAAGGGGGCATCTTCAGCGAAATGTCCGTATCAGAAAAAATGCGGCGGATGTACGTATCTGAAGCTTTCTTACGAGGAACAGCTCGCGAAAAAGGAGCAGTTCCTGAAGAAAACACTGAAGGGTATCGTTCCGGTCAAAGGGATGGTTGGTATGGAAAATCCTTATCATTATCGGAACAAAGTAAATTCCGCTTTTGCGCGAAAAAAAGACGGAACGATCGTATCCGGGATCTACGAAAAAGGAACCCATAAAATCGTTCCGGTTGAGGAATGCCTGCTTGAGGATCAGCGGGCGGACGCGATTATCCGTGATATCCGCGGTCTGCTGAAAAGCTTCAAAATTATGATTTACAATGAGGACAGCGGTTACGGCCTCCTGCGCCACGTGATGGTGCGCACCGGCTTTGCATCCGGTGAAATCATGGTTGTACTCGTCTGCGTATCGCCGGTATTTCCGTCCAAAAATAACTTCGTGAAAGCCCTGCGGAAGCTTCACCCGGAAATTACTACAATCGTGCTGAATGTCAACGACCGCACCGACAGCATGGTGCTTGGAAAACGCGATATTGTCCTGTTTGGACGCGGCTATATCGAGGATGAACTCTGCGGCTGTACCTTCCGCATTTCGCCGCAGTCCTTCTATCAGGTCAATCCCATCCAGACGAAAAAACTGTATGAGAAAGCGATCTCCCTGGCAGGCCTTACCGGAAACGAGCGTGTCATGGATGCCTACTGTGGAATCGGAACCATTGGCCTGATCGCATCCCGCGATGCGAAAGAAGTAATCAGTGTTGAACTGAACCCGGATGCTGTCCGCGATGCGGTAACAAATGCCAGACGAAACCAGATCAAAAACGTCTCCTTTTACCAGAACGATGCGGGTGCTTTCATGGTATCTATGGCGGAACGCAGTGAAAAAGCGGATGTCGTATTCATGGACCCGCCGAGAGCCGGCAGTGATGAAGCATTTCTATCCTCTGTTGTAGCTCTTTCACCCGAAAAAGTGGTTTACGTATCCTGCAACCCGGAGACTCTGGCAAGAGACCTGCGCTATTTGGCAAAGCATGGATATCGGGCAAAAGAGGCATGGGGGTATGATATGTTTGCGTGGTCAGAGCATGTGGAGACTGTGTGCCTTTTGGGCAAATGAAAACCAGATACGACAGTAAAACTCAGCGAGGATATGGATGATGACTATCGTATTATAAATGATAAAGATGCAGAATGATGATTTCGTCATAGTGACTGTGTTGAATGCCTGTTTTTTAACTGAATCAAGTAAGTTCCCTGCTTCCATTGCGAAAAGCAATAAGCAGGTGGGTGGGGAATTGCTTGCATCAGGAGGAGTGCAGGTTCCTTCTGATAAACTGCGGAGCAGTGATTCGGGCAACCCACGTGGTGGGCTGCGTCGTGGTTTTAGCAAAAATGCAAGATAAATATTCTGAATTAACTAAATTGGAGGAGTCATCGATGATTTTTGGTAATACGAAACTTTTCACTGACTGGAAAAACGGCACAGTGCTGGCAGTGATAAAACGCTTCAAGAAGCTTCACTGCCTGGGCGATAATAATGGTGAAATGAAAGGCTACCTTGATATTCTAAAAGGCTACCCTGATATTCTAAGTTGTTACAAAGGATGTCTTTTAGGTGGCGCTGTTGGCGATGCATTAGGCTATCCAGTCGAGTCCATGTCTGAAGATGCGATTTTTGGACGTTATGGAGAAGAGGGAATAAAAACTCTTAAAGAAGCCGGCTCACCTGCGCTCATTTCAGGCAATACTCAGATGACGCTTTTTGCTGGAAATGAATGTATATACAGAAGAAGCAATATAAATGTGGAAACCGTAATCTGGAATGGTTACCAGGAGTGGCTTGGTACGCAGGGAGATACACGATGGGTTGACAGAAATGGCAGTAAAATGTGGATATATGAAGATGAGCGTCTTCACCATCTTCGTGCTCCGGGAAAAACGTGCCTTAACTCAATAAGAAAAAGTGAAAAAGGTGGAACATTAGAAGATCCTATAAACAATAGTAAGGGTTGTGGAACAGTAACGAGAGCAGCTGTGATCGGATTATCAGCGAGATACGACGGTTACGATTTCCTCGTGGAGGTCAAAAAGATGGGAGAGAGAGATGCAGCTTTAACGCATGGACATGCTCTTGCAGTCAAGTCTTCAGGTTGGCTTGCAGCAACTGTGGCTAATATTATTGAGATGGGGTGTTTATACAATCGTCTTGAAGAGAGTTTTGATGTTACGTACCCCGAACTGATTTACATGGCGATTACACTTGCATATGACTTAAATGTTTCCGACTTAGATGCTATCCACATGCTTGGTGAGGGCCGGGTTGCAGAGGAAGCACTGGCAATAGCAGTGTTCTGCGCAGTCAGGTATCAGGATGATTTTGCAAAAGCAATAAGAGTGTCAGTCAACCACAAGGGTGATAGCAATTCGACAGGAGCAATCTGCGGAAATCTTCTTGGTGCATGGCTTGGAAAAGAGAAGGTGGCAGAAGCTTTTGATCTTAATGATCTTGAACTATGTGATGTGATTGAAACTATTGCAGAAGACCTTTATACAGCAGTTCAAAAAATGGTTCCGGAACCGGGCGAAAATAAAGTCTGGGACAGAAAATACCGTAGATGATGAGTAAGGAAACTCCGGTTTTTTGAAGATATATTCTCATGTACTGTGGGGGTAGACTTATTTCCGAGTTGTGTCGACATTCACGGCATTGTTTCAAACCATGTCGAGACTGCAAGTAGCAAAGCGGATTGCGAATATCCGCTTGATTCATATGAAAGGAATAAGAAGAGAACAATGAATTTACAACAGATTTTTGACGATACAGATTTCGTACATGCAAGCGGAACGAAAGAGGAGTTACAGGTAGCGGAATATCTAAAAGAACAGTGTGAAGGTCTGGGTGTTACAGCAAAAATTGAGGAATTTCGCGTGGCGATGGGAGAGATAGAACAGGCACATTTGTACGCAGACGGTGAGGAGATCACCTGCAAGGCATTTACCTGCTGCGGAAGCGGAAGTGTAGAGGGAGAATTCTATTATATGCCTGGAACTGACGCAGTTTCCATTGCAGGTGCGAAGGATAAGATCGTGCTTACGGATACGCAGGGCATTGGATTTTTTACCTATCAGGATCTGATGAAAGCAGGGGCAAAAGCAATTCTTTTCCAATATGGCAACATGTATTATCCACAGACGGATATTGACCAGAGAGATCTTCGTGAGGCTGTTGTCGGTGAGGAACGGAAGGTGCTCTGTGCAATGATCCATTCCGGCGAGGCGGTAAAACTCGTGAAACATGGTGCAAAACAGATAAAATTAGAAATTCAGCAGAAAGAATATGACGGAAAATCCCACAATGTCATTGCGGAGCTTCCGGGAAAAAGACAGGAATGGATCGTATTAAGTGCACACTATGATTCAACATCACTGTCCCATGGCGCTTATGATAATATGAGTGGCTGTGCAGGTCTGCTTGGGATCATGGAGCAGATGAAGGGAAAAGAACTCAATTATGGACTGCGTTTCGTGTTCTGTGGAAGTGAAGAGCGGGGTTTGCTTGGTTCAAAAGCATACGTCAGCGATCATGAAGCCGAACTGCATAAAATCGTGTTGAACATCAATCTGGATATGATTGGCACTTACATGGGAAAATTCATCGCATGTGTTTCCGCAGAAGAGAAGCTTTCTCATTATATCAGCTACATGGCAGCGGAAATTGGTTTTCCGGTTGCGTCCAAAACAGGTGTTTATTCCAGTGATTCCACGCCGTTTGCAGACAAAGGGATTCCGGCCGTTTCTTTTGCACGTATTGCAGGTGGAAATGTTGCGCCAATCCACTGCCGTTATGACCGGAAAGAGGTGATGTCAACAGAGCAGCTGCAAAGAGACATTGATTTTCTTGCAAATTTTACGAATCGTTTTGCAAATGCAGCAGTCTGCCCGGTTGCGAGGGAGATACCGGAGGATATCAAAAAGCAACTGGATGAATATCTGTTCCGAAAGAGAAAAGATGCGTAGACATATGTTGATTTCCGGCTGCAAGGAACCTTCCTTTTTCTCTGGCGGTAGATTTCTACAGAGAATTAATTGAAAATTATCAGTAAAAGATGGGAGCCTGTTGCTGTCAGCAGAAAAATCTGTGGATGGTAACAGGCTATCGTTCGCTTTGAAGGAATGTCTGGTTTGATGATTACAACTTTTATGTGACAAAAGCGACTGCGTATGATATTATTGAAACGATATAAACGAAAAATAAGACAACGATGCCGTAGTCCGCTTAAGCCGCCCTCATTCGGACAAAATCTCCCACAAACTGAGACTCGTAGCTCACGAAAAGCCTTTTTCGGACACGATCCAGTGGGCAGAGGGCAGTAAGGAGATACTGCGTGAAGGTTGGAAGCAGGGGAACAGTTCGAAGGTATATCGACTGTTCTTTTTTCGATATCAGGGGGAAAAACAATTCAATTCCCGGCAGATCAGAGGAGAAAAGTGCATGAAGATCAAAAAAATACGAAGCGTATGTCTTATCCTGACCTGTATAGCCGCAACAGGTCTTATGGGATGCGGGAAGACAGATACGAAGTCGGATACAACGAAAAATCCGGTTATCAAAATCGGAAGTGACAGTTATCCTCCCTATAATTTTCTGAACGAGGATGGAATACCGACGGGTATAGATGTTGAACTGGCGGCGGAAGCATTTGGAAGAATGGGATATCAGACGGAAATCGTCCAGATTAACTGGGAACAGAAAAAGGAACTGGTGGAAAGCGGAGAGATAGACTGTATCATGGGCTGCTTTTCCATGGAAGGACGATTGGACGATTACCGCTGGGCCGGGCCGTACATGGTAAGCCGACAGGTAGTCGCTGTAAATGAGAACAGTGACATCTACGAGCTGAGCGATCTGGCAGGAAAGAATCTGGCAGTCCAGTCTACAACCAAGCCGGAAGGCATTTTTCTGAACCGGACGGATCCGAGAATCCCGGAGCTTGGAAATCTGATCAGTCTTGGTCACAGAGAATTGATCTATACTTTTCTGGGAAAAGGGTATGTGGATGCGGTGGCAGCGCATGAGGAGTCGATTATCCAGTATATGAAAGATTACGATACAAGCTTCCGGATTCTGGAGGAGCCGTTGATGGTCGTCGGAATCGGTGCTGCTTTTGCAAAGAATGATGACAGAGGAATCTGTGAGCAGATGGAACAGACGCTGGAAGAAATGCGGCAGGACGGCACTGCGAATAAGATCATTGAAAAATATCTGGATGAGCCGGAGAAATATCTGGAGGTGGATGATCTTGGATATTAAGAGGAGAACCAAAGTAAAACAATTCTGGACGATCGGTGGTCTGGTTGGAATCTGCGTGGCTGCAGCTGCATTTGTTTACTTTTTTTATGCAGAAAGAGCGGAAACAGAAAAAAGAATGGTGGAGATTGTAAACTATGTGAAAGTGCAGTGCGCAACCTATACCCATTACAATGAATCGTCGGAATCCAAAAGTCTCCTCCGGGCGATTGAAAGTGCCAGGCAGATGAGTACGAATATTGAGACGGAAACAGCGAAGGGAGATCCGCTGAAACGGGGGTTTCTGAAAGAAAATCTGCAGTCACTCTGGGTGGATGGCATTCTTGTATTGGACGAAGAAGGAAAGACGGTCTGTGAGTACAGCGTGGATGAAGAGCTGACGGAGGAGATGACGGCTTATCTGCAAAAGGATATCATCATGGATTTCACCGGGTATCAGGAAAGAACGTATTCGGAACGGATTAACAGGGAGGACGGGTCACGTATCGATATTGCAGCCTGTGCCAGAAAAGATGCGCCGGGTGTTGTTGCAATTTATTATTATACATCGCCGGAATTTGTCAGAAACTATACGTTGACGATACAGAGCCTTTTAAAAGGGTACAATACGCAGAAAGACGGAACAATCATTGTTGCAGATGAGGGAAGAGTGATTGCCAGCAACGATGAGAGTTTACTGGAACAGGATGTCACGGACAATGAGGTTGTTCAGAAAATGAAGCAGCATACAGACAGCCGGCACATTTTCCATCTGAGAAATGAGGGAAGCGGCTGCTATGGTATTATGCTGAAACAGCGGGATTATTATATTTATGCGTATCTTTCGGATAGGGAGGTGTTCGAAAGTCTGCCACTGAGCATAACGGGTGTCATTTTCCTTTATTTTCTTATCCTTAGCCTTTCCTGGTTCTGGATTTACAGAACCGGCCGGAAGCGCCAGAAACAGGAAGAAGAAAAAGACGAAAAATACAAAGCAGAACTTTTAAAAGCGGCAAAAAAAGCCGAAGCTGCCAACGAGGCAAAAACAGAGTTCCTGCAGCGGATGAGCCATGATATCCGGACACCGCTCAACGGAATCTGCGGCATGCTCGATGTAGCAGACCATTATGCGGAAGATATCGAGAAACAGACGGAATGCAGGGAAAAGATCAAAGAGGCGTCCCATCTGTTGCTGGAACTGGTAAACGAAGTCCTGGATATGAGCAAGCTGGAATCGGACGAAGTGGTTCTGGAAGAAAGGTCATGGAATCTGAGCAGTATTTTTCGGGAAATACTTGTGGTGATCGAACAGATGGCTTCCGAAAAGAATATCCGAATCGTGTGGGAGAAAAAAGAAGTCGTACACGAGAATCTCATCGGAAGTCCGGGGCATGTAAAGCGGATTCTGATGAACATCCTGTCAAATGCAGTGAAATATAACAGAGAAGGCGGACAGATTTGTCTTAGCTGCCGGGAACTTCCATCCGAACAGGAAGGAAGGGTCATCATAGAATTTATCTGTCGGGATACCGGGATCGGGATGACAGAGGAGTTCCAGAAACGTATTTTTGAACCGTTTACCCAGGAGCATGCCGGAAGCCGGACGAAATTTGGCGGAACCGGACTGGGAATGGCGATCACGAAAAATCTGACAGAAAAAATGGGTGGAACCGTTACAGTTGAAAGCGAGACAGGAAAAGGTACGACCTTTGTGCTCAGAATCCCGTTTCAGATAGACCGGGATATTGAGAAACGTGAAGAAAAGGAAGCGATAGCAGAAGAGTGCATGAAAAACCGGAAAATTCTGCTGGCAGAAGACAATGAACTGAACATGGAAATTGCGGAATTTATGCTCGAAAAGGAAGGCGCTGACGTGACAAAAGCATGGAATGGGCAGGAAGCGGTGGAAATATTCGAAAAAAGCAAGTCTGGTGAATTTGATGCTATTCTCATGGATATCATGATGCCGGTCATGAATGGATATGAAGCGGCAAAAAGGATCCGCGCCCTGGAAAGGGAGGATGCAAGGACGGTACCGATCATTGCCATGACAGCAAATGCGTTCACGGAGGACAGAATGAGAGCGAAGGAAGCAGGAATGGACGAGCATATTGCAAAACCGGTTGATGCGGAATTACTGGTAAAAGTAATCCGGAAAGCAGTGGAACATAATTGCAGGGGGAATTCGTAATGAAAAAGAAAAAACAGAGTGGTTTTTTTGCATTGCTTTTGGTAATGATGACAATCCTGTCACTACTGTCGGGCTGTGGCGCAAAAAGTGCGGAAAAAGAAGATGCAGAAACGATTACGGTGTATTTGTGGAGCACGAAGCTGTATGAAAAATATGCACCCTATATCCAGGAACAGCTGCCGGATATCAAGATTGAATTTGTAGTAGGGAATAATGATCTGGATTTCTACCGGTTTCTCGACGAAAACGGCGGATTGCCGGATGTAATAACCTGCTGCCGGTTCTCCCTGCACGATGCCAGTCCGTTCAAAGACAGCCTGATGGATCTTTCCACAACGAATGCGGCCGGTGCTGTCTATGATACCTACCTCAACAGTTTCAGAAACCAGGACGGCAGCGTAAACTGGCTTCCGGTGTGCGCAGATACGCATGGCTTCGTAGTGAACAGAGATCTTTTTGAAAAGTATCAGATTCCGCTGCCAACCGATTATGAAAGCTTCGTTTCGGCCTGCCGGGCTTTTGATGAAGTGGGAATCCGTGGTTTTACGGCAGACTATTTTTATGATTACACCTGTATGGAAACCCTGCAGGGTCTGTCTGCCTCCGAGCTGTCGACTGCGGCAGGGCGGAAATGGCGCACCGCCTACAGTGACCCGAGCCATGACGCAAAAGAAGGTCTGGATGACACCATCTGGCCAGAGGCATTTGAACGGATGGAGCAGTTTATCCGGGATACCGGACTTGGAGAGGAGGATCTGAACCTGAATTATGATGATGTGGTTGAGCTGTACAAAAGCGGCAGGCTTGCCATGTATTTCGGCACCTCTGCCGGTGTGAAAATGTTTCAGGACCAGGGCATTGATACCACATTTCTGCCATTCTTTCAGCAGAACGGTGAAAAATGGCTGATGACGACGCCGTATTTCCAGGTGGCTCTGAACCGTGATCTGACACAGGATGAGACACGTCGGCAGAAGGCAATGAAGGTTCTGAGCGTAATGCTTTCAGAGGATGCACAGAAGCGGATTATTGCGGATGGCCAGGACTTGCTGAGCTACAGTCAGGATGTGGATATCCAGCTTACAGAATATCTGAAAGATGTGAAGCATGTGATTGAAGAAAATCACATGTATATCCGAATTGCGTCAAATGACTTTTTCTCCGTTTCGAAGGATGTGGTTTCGCGGATGATTTCCGGAGAATGCGATGCAGAGCAGGCATATCAGTCCTTTCATAGCCAGCTTCTTACGAAAGAATCCACGGAGGATCCGATTGTGTTGACTTCACGGAAAACCTATTCCGACCGTTTTCATAGCAGTGGAGGGAATGCGGCATATTCGGTTATGGCAAACACGCTGCGCGGTGTTTATGGGACAGATGTGCTGATCGCAACCGGAAACAGCTTTACAGGAAATGTACGGAAAGCAGGATATACGGAAAAAATGGCAGCTAATATGATCATGCCAAACGGTCTTTTTGCATACAGCTGTAGTATGAGCGGGGCGGAGCTAAAAGAAACCGTCAGAAACTTTGTGGAAGGCTATGAGGGCGGCTTTATTCCCTTTAACCGTGGTTCTCTTCCCGTATTCAGCGGCATTTCAGCGGAAATCAGGGAAACGGAGGATGGGTACAGAGTGGATAAAGTAATAAAGGACGGAAAGCAAGTCCATGACAAGGATACTTTCACGGTAACGTGCCTTGCAATACCACAACACATAGAAGCTTATCCGACAGAGGATAAACTTGTATTTGACAGAGACGATATCTCTGTGAGAGATACCTGGGCAGGATACGTTTCAGATGGTAATGCTGTTCTTGCGGAGCCGGAAAACTACATGACTCTGAGGTGAAAAGAATGAACGTGAAAAAGCATACGACAAACAGAAAAAAACGTGTCATGAAAAAACGATTCCGGATCGCTGCCTTGATTGCCTGCTTCCTGGGAATTGGTTTGATTGTTTTCCGATATGCTGAATTTGTGTCGAAAACGATTTATGAGGAAAGTGTTTCTCATTTGACAGAGGTTTTTCATCAGTCGGATAATATGTTAAGCGAACTGACAAATAAAAATCTGACGTATCTTCATATGTGGGGGAAATATTTGCAGCATACTTCAAGTGAAGACGAAATCCGTGATTATATCGAGAAAGCACAGGAAGAAGCAGGCTTTTTATCTTTCTTTTTTCTGACGGTTGACGGGAATTATAAGACGGTGACAGGAGAAACCGGGTATCTTGGATTACAGGAAAATTTTGAAGAGGAAATCCGGCAGGGGCAGGATGTTATAACAAATGCCGTGGTTCCGGGAAAATCCCAGATGCTTGTTTTTGTCAGCCCGGAGTCTTCCGGAAGCTATCAGGGATTTGACTACGATGCGATTGCCATTGCCTATGAAAACGCTGATATCGTAAATGTATTGAATATTTCTGCTTTTAACGGAAATGCCAAGAGTTATGTAGTTCATCCGGACGGGCGTGTTGTGATCGATCATTCCTTTTCTTCATGGGGAGATGTCTATAATTTCTTTGGCCTCCTGCGAGAACATTCCGACCTGTCTGAAAAAGAGATACTTGCGCTTTCCGGGAAAATGAAAGAGGGCCAGACAGATGCGATGCTGGTAAAGCTGGATGGGAAGAAATACTATCTGGTTTATGAAAAATCGAAACCGCAGGACTGGATTTTTCTGGGTCTTGTAAAGGCAGATATCGTCAATGCCGGGATGAATACGCTGCAGCTTAGTACGATGCTCCTTGCAGGAGCTGTTGTGTTTGGACTTGCTGCCCTTCTGATTGGATTTATTATTCAAAGGAACAGGTCGAGACTGAAGCGGAAGGATACGGAAATTCTGTACCGGGACGAGCTGTTTCAAAAGCTGTCCATGAATGTGGAGGATGTTTTTCTGATGCTGGACGCCAAAACATATGAAGTGGATTACGTCAGTCCGAACGCAGAAAAACTGCTGGGCATTCCGGTAGAGCAGATCCAGAAGGATATTTGTGTTCTGGGGAAATTACATCCCGCGGATTCCCCGGATTCGGAAATGAATCGTCTGGAGGAAATTCAGGTCCAGGAACAGCGGGAATGGGATTTTGCATGTGTTCATCAGAAAACAGGGGAACAACGCTGGTTTCATAACGTTGCAATGTGTAGTAATATCAACGGGAAAAAGAAATACATTCTGGTGATGTCGGACCGTACTGCGGATAAAAAAATGAACCAGGCACTTTCTGAGGCAGTACGTGCGGCAGAAACTGCAAACAGGGCAAAAAGTACGTTCCTTTCCAATATGTCGCATGATATCCGGACACCTATGAATGCGATTATCGGCTTTACGACACTGGCGGTAAGCAATATTGATGATAAGAAAAAGGTACGGGATTATCTTGGTAAAATCCTTTCCTCCGGCAACCATCTGCTTTCACTGATCAATGATATCCTGGATATGAGCCGCATTGAGAGCGGAAAGATCCATCTGGAAGAAACGGAGGTCAGTCTGTCGGAGGTGCTGCACGACCTGAAAAATATTGTCAGCGGACAGATCCATGCAAAGCAGCTGGAGCTTTATATGGATGCGATGGATGTTACGAACGAGGATGTCTATTGCGATAAGACGCGGCTGAACCAGGTACTGCTGAATCTTTTGTCCAATGCGGTTAAGTTTACACCGGCAGGCGGAACCGTTTCTGTCCGGCTCAAACAGTACCCGGGGACGGGAAAAGGAAGTGGACTGTACGAGATCCGGGTCAAGGACAGCGGAATCGGCATGAGTCCGGAATTTGTACAGAAAATTTTTTCTCCCTTCGAGCGGGAACGGACCTCTACCGTCAGCAGGACACAGGGTACGGGACTTGGCATGGCCATTACCAAGAACATTGTGCATATGATGGGCGGAACGATTGAGGTTCAGACAGAACAGGGAAAAGGCACAGAATTTATTGTCCGCCTGCCGTTTCGGATTCGCGTTGAGAAGCACAGGGTAGAGAAGATTGCGGAGCTGGAGGGACTGAAGGCACTGGTCGTAGACGACGATTTTAATACGTGTGACAGTGTGACAAAGATGCTTGTGAAGGTCGGAATGCGTTCGGAATGGACACTTTCCGGCAAGGAGGCTGTTCTCCGTGCCCGGCAGTCTATGGAGCTTGGAGATGCCTTCCATGCATATATCATCGACTGGCGTCTGCCGGATATGAATGGCATTGAGGTCACCCGGCAGATCCGCAGTCTTGGTGACGATACGCCGATCATTATCCTGACTGCATATGACTGGTCCGATATCGAAGTGGAGGCCAGAGCCGCAGGTGTAACTGCATTCTGCGCGAAACCTCTGTTCCTCTCTGATATCAGAGAGACGCTGATGGTTGCGATTGGCCGGAAGCAGACAGGGGCAGAGGACTCTGTTCTTCCGGCAGCAAGCCTGGATTTCAAAGACAGACGCATTCTGCTTGTGGAGGATAACGAACTGAACCGTGAAATTGCGGTGGAGCTTCTTCAGGAATATGGATTCCGGGTTGATGTAGCCGAAAATGGAGCGGAAGCTGTGGAGAAAGTTAAGAATTCTGCACCAGGAGAGTATGATCTGGTGCTTATGGATATTCAGATGCCTGTGATGAACGGATATGAGGCAACGAAACAGATCCGTGCACTGGAGAATCCGGCACTGGCAGGAATTAAGATCCTTGCTATGACTGCCAATGCGTTTGATGACGACAAAAAGGAAGCGCTAGCCTGTGGAATGGATGGCTTTTTGGCAAAGCCCATTGTTGTGGAACAGTTGATCGCTACCTTGCAAAACAACCTGGAGTAGAGCGGATAAGAGGGACAAAGGAAAGGATTTGGTATCATGAAACTATTATATGGAACGGGCAATCCTGCAAAGCTTGACGCGATGCGGCACCGCCTCGCAGATCTTGGAATCGAGCTTGTCGGGCTGAAGGAGCTTTCGGATGCCAGAATGCCGGAGATCGTGGAAGATGGGCAAACACCGCTGGAAAATGCAAGAAAAAAGGCCCAGGCTTACTTTGAAGCATTTCATATGCCGGTGTTCTCCTGCGATTCCGGCCTGTATTTTGACGATATAGCCGGAGAAGATCAGCCCGGTGTTCATGTGCGAACCGTCAACGGAAAATATCTGTCAGATGAGGAAATGACAGCCTATTACGCCGGCCTGGCAGAAAGGTACGGCGGTCTTAAGGGGCGGTACAAAAATGCGATTTCGTTGATCCTTGATGAAAACCACAGGTATGAGGCGATGGAGCCGTCCATGGAAAGCGCCCCGTTTGGCATGGTCAGCATACCGCATCCGATGAGTAAAAAAGGCTTTCCGCTGGACCGCCTCTCCATTGATCTGCGGACCGGAAAGTATTATTATGATCTGAATGCGAAAGAAGCCGCTCTCGATCAGCTTGCCGTGGAAGACGGTTTTCTGCAGTTTTTTGAGCGGGTAATGGAGGAATACTATAAAATGGAACGATATGAACTTCGCACCATCCGTCAGGATGAAATGGAACAGGGCGTTGCGATTGAACTTGCCTGTTTTCCGCCGAATGAGGCGTGCTCCGAGAAGAGTATGCGCGAGCGGGTGCGGTATGCGCCGGAACTGTTTCTGGCGGCAGTGGACAAAGAAACGGGAAAAATCGCCGGAACACTGAACGGACTTGCAACAAACGAGACAAAATTCCGTGATGCCTTTTTCGATGGGATCAGTCTGTACGACCCGAAGGGCGAAAATATCATGCTGCTGGGTCTTAGTGTCCTGCCGGAGTACCGTGGACAGGGAATCGCCCGCGCACTGATGGAAGAGTACAGCCGCCGCGAGCAGAAAAACGGAAGAAAACAGCTCATTCTGACCTGTCTGCAGGACAAAGTAGAAATGTACAAAAAGATGAACTTTCATGACGAAGGAATCTCTGCGTCCACCTGGGGTGGCGAGGAATGGCATGATATGACGCGAAAGCTAAACGATTAAGGAAGCGCGGGAAACACCTCCTTCTGGTCTGGAAAATTACTGAAATAAGTGGGAATAAGCGGAAGGACTCTGAATATATAAAAATTTTATATATTCCACTTGACAAACCATCTCCATAGTCTTATGATATGTATAAAATTTATATATATAAAT
>ENA-OUQM01000397-OUQM01000397.1-human-gut-metagenome-genome-assembly--contig:-NODE-397-length-30586-cov-7.074220_pt1 | contig 30586 bp, 17 predicted proteins | sample MGYA00237949_ERZ548830 | MGnify/ENA primary metagenome ERZ548830 (study PRJEB26490, sample SAMN05194706) | human gut metagenome | biome: terrestrial biome; feature: human-associated habitat; material...
TACCACACACCATTCTGAAAGGAGACAGCAAACTATGTCCGAGAAAATTGTACAGCTGAATGAGGAAATTATCAAGGGGCAGCTCAAGGAATTAGTTCGAGGAAGTGTAGAGGAAACCCTGAACGAGCTGCTGGAAAAGGAGGCGGAGTCGCTGACGCAGGCCGCCCGCTATGAGCACAGCGAGGCCCGTCAGGGCTACCGCAGCGGCCACTACGACCGGAATCTTACCACAACCTCCGGTGACGTCACGCTCCACATGCCCCGGCTCAAGGGCGTGTCCTTCGAGACTGCCACACCCGGCGGTACCGCCGTCGGGAGAGCAGCGTGGAGGAGGCCCTCATCGAGATGTACCTGGCAGGCGTTTCCGTGCGCCGGGTGGAGGACATCACGGAGGCCCTGTGGGGCAGCAAGGTTTCGCCCGCCACCATCAGCGAGCTGAACAAGAAAGCCTACGGCCACATCAAGGATTGGCGGAATCGTCCCTTGCAGGGCGGCCACTATCCATACGTCTACGTGGACGGCATCTACCTGCGCCGCAACTGGGGCGGAGAGTACGAAAATGTTGCTGTTTTGGTGGCGATCGCCGTGAACGAGGATGGCTTTCGCGAGGTTTTGGGCGCTGCCGAGGGCATGAAAGAGGACAAGGCCAGCTGGGTCAGCTTCTTCCAGTGGCTCCGTGGACGCGGCTTGGACGGCGTAAAGCTCATCGTTGGTGACAAGTGCATGGGAATGCTGGAGGCCGTGGGCGAGGTGTTCCCAGATGCCAAATACCAGCGCTGCATGGTGCATTTCTGCCGCAATGTTTTCTCTGTTGTGCCCAAATCCAAGGTCAAAATTGTGGCGAAAATGCTCAAGGCGATCCACGCCCAGGAGAGTAAGCAGGCGTCCCGCGAGAAGGCAAAGGCTGTGGTTGCCGAGCTGCACGCCATGAAGCTGAAGGAAGCTGCCAAGAAGGTCGAGGACGGCATTGAGGAGACCCTGACCTACTGCGATTTTCCCAGCGAGCATTGGACGCGCATCCGCACCAACAATGTGATCGAGCGGCTGAACCGTGAGATCCGCCGCAGGACCCGCGTGGTGGGGACATTCCCCGATGGCAACTCCGCCCTGATGCTGGTCTGCGCGAGGCTGCGCCATGTGGCGGGCACCCAGTGGGGCTGCAAGAAATACATAAACATGAAGCACTTGGAGGCGGCTCTGGACGACGCCTTCATTGTCGGCTGACTTCATTCAGCCGGAGCCTGCAAACAATTTTGCGCATAAATCTTGACGGGACCTTTTATTCCCTCCGTTTCGTCATTTGTGAAGAACTCGCAAACGGCAGAAACGGTGGGGCACGGCAATGAAATTGGTATCCGCATAATGAAAAGCGGACAAAAAGCCAAGGATGGCCGCAAAGGGCCATCCTTGGCTTTTTGTCCGTTTTGTTGTGTTGTCTGGTCGCATGGTTAGGCGGCCTCTCGAATATCTCCAGAGGCCAATGTGTTCCGGGAACTCCGCTTCCTATATCAGCGTTCTCTATATTCTGGTGCCTCCATTATCCTCCCATACCACTGCCGAGATCTTCTCCCAGATCGCAGGTATAGCACCACTCCACCACATCGCCGTTATTCAGTTGGTAGCGGGAGCAGCCGTAGTTAGGAAACCATCCGTTGACGGCATACATTCAGCCGGAGAGCTTCCCTACATCGAACTCGTACAGATTGTGAATACCCTCGATATAGGCACTGTTATACACCGGCGTAAAGCTGGACTCCATGTGTATCTTATTTGCCTTGCAGACACGCTGCAGTACATCGTAGACACTTTCGCCGTCGCTGAACGTTACCTCTGTGGCTGGAAGGATGATACCGTCCTCCGGCACAAGGGCTTTCTTGCTCTCAACGCACTTATCAATATTGTCCAAGATCGTCTCGCAAGAGATGGATATGATACAGGTATACTTTGTGTCCGCATCCACATCGCTGTCCTGTGGCTCTACAGGAGCCGGTTTTTCCTCCGGCACAGGTCAGCAGGAGCAGTGCCAGAAGCAATGTGCACAGAGGTTTGGATCGCCGCATATCACTTCACCTCAATATCCGTCATGTCGAACAGGCGTGTCTGGCCCTGCCGGAAGCGGTCGCAGGCGGCCAGTGCGTAGAAGCCCTGCTCGGTAGCCATACCTCATCGCTGTGACGGAAGCCGCCGCCCTCGCAGGCAAAGGCGCACAGGCCGTCCAGCGGGGACGCGCCGTTTTTTACGAAGCGGCTGTCCGCTGCGGGATCAATGCCCAGCGCCGTCAGAGCCACGATGACCTGTGCGCAGGACTCGCTGTTGGCCGCGCCCCAGCTCATGAAGCCGCCATCGGCCTGCTGGGCATCAGACAGATAGGTCAGCGCCGCGTCAACTGCCGCCTTGATGTCTGTCTCCTCCTGATAAGGGGCCAGAGATGTCAGGGCCATGGCGGTCATGTCCACATCGGATTCGTCGCCCATCAACGCCCAGCCGCCGTCGCTGCACTGATAGGAGAGAATCTGCGCCACCAGTCCCTCGCGGGTGGTCTGCTCCTCGCCATCGGCGCACTGGGGAATATCGTAGCCATGGCAGTCCAGCGCGATCAGCGCCCAGATGGGGCCGTTGGTACCCTGTGCCCGCAGATAGGCCATGTCGGTTAGGCCCGCCGTCAGATCAACGCCCGCCATGTTGGCGGCATTATATCCGGCAGCCGTCAGGCCCAAGATGGCGCGGGAGTTCTTAGTGGATTTCGCGTGGTGCAGCCGCACGGAACCTGCTTGCTTGACATAGTCCTCTACCGTCTACTCATAGCTCTGCGCAGTCTCATCACTGAGAAGTCCGGCACGGCTCAGGCCGATCACCGCCCACTCGCCGCCAACAGAGCCTGCGGAAAGCGTATCTTGCTCTTGTAGATATTTACCCGTTTCACGGTAGGCGGTCTGCCATGGTGCCTCCTCTGTCTTTGCGCCGCAGCCGGTCAGCAGCACCAGCAGGAGCAGCAGCGCAATGGAACGTTTTTTCATAGGCGTCTTCTCCTTGCAGAAATGTTTTTTGCCGTCAGTGCGGCTTACCCACCGTACAATGCGCACGGTGGGCAAGCTGGGGAGGTCATTTCATATCCGGGTTATTTCCGTGTACCACTATGATTTATTGTTCCACCGGGAACCTTGTAATGTTGCCCAGGTAATACTGGCAGACCATCATGGCGTCGGAGACATCCATGGTGCCGTCGCCGTTTACATCGGCGGCTTTTTTCTGCGTATCTGTCGGGGTAACATTGCCCAGATAGATTTGGCAGATCAGCATGGCATCGGAGACATCAATGATGCCATCTGCATTTACATCTCCATATTTGACTGCACTCTGATCTGCAATGGTCAGGGTCAGGGTGGTCATGGGCTTGTCACAATGGACGCCGTATTCCATCTCCAGGGTGTCGCTGTTTTCTCGGTTTTGGTACATGGCGTAGGGGAAGGTGATCTGGAAGTCGGTATCACTGGCCTTCAGCGGCTTATCGGACCAGGTGACATACTTTGTCACATCGCGGGTCATGCCGTTGGCGTAGTAGGCCGTTACCTGCATACCGGTGGGATCGAAGGTGTCTTTTACATTATAGGTCGTCTTGTCCGGCAGCTTCGTGACCTCGATGCGTTCAATGGTGCTGCCCACGGCCATCAGGTAGGCGGAGTCGTTTTTGAAGTAGATCGTGCCGTACTCATCCATGATGGGGCTGCAAATGGCATACTGGGCCTGTGCGCCGCTGGGCGTGAAGATGTTGTAGGGCGTCGTATAGGTCTCCGCCTGGCCGCTGGCCGTGTAGGTCTCCATAGTCTTCAGAGACACCTCGGTTTGGCCGGGCTTGTCCTCCAGCACCCGGAGCTTGCCGGGGGTGAAGTTATCGAAGAAGTACACATAGACGCAGCCCGTCTCCTCCATATAGGCCGTGGTCAGAACACCGCTGGTCTGGGGATAGCCGTGGGTGCGTACCGTATAGGCAATCTCCCAGTTGGGGATGTCGATGACCGTAAGGTTATGGCCGCTGTATGCGCCGAACTGTGCCGTGCCGGAGATGCCGATATAGGCCCGCCCATTGTAAATGGTGGGTGTGCAGGTGGACATGGCGGGATTGGCGGGATCGTCCGCATAGTTGTAGAGCTTCAAGGTGCGGACTGATTCGATGTTGCCCTTCGCATCCACACTGGCTTCAAAGAAGTAGCCACCCTTGCTGGTGAAGTAATACTTGCCGTTGTAATGGGTAATGGAACTGCGGATGTCGCCGGTCACATTCATCTTGTAGGAGGACAGCAGTTCGCCGGTCTTGGGGTTAAAGGACAGCAGACTGGGCTTGCCGGTGGTGTAGCCGGAAGCGCCGTCATCCGTGCCGATCAGCAGGAAGTCGTCGCACACATAGGCACCGGCCCAATAGAAGCCGCCCTTGCTGGTGTAGTACCAAGTGGGGAGCTTTTCTTCCATCGTCTGCGTGGGGTCCTCGTCGGTGGCGCTCAGGCACACATAGTGGGCCTCGTTGATCTCGCCCACCCAAAAACCGGTGTAGATGTAGCCATCGTGATAGACAATAGAGCTGTTGGGCTGACCGCCGATGGAGTCCCGATAGATCCACAGGGAGTCCAGGGTATTGGCGTCGAACGCCTGGATCGTGCCGTCAGACAGGCCCACGAAAATCATGCCGTTGGCGTAGGTGGGCGGGTTGATGGCGAAGCTGGAGTTGTGATCCATGGGCTTATCAATGAGAATTTCGCCGGAGATAGCATCCACCTTGTAAATGCGGGAGCCGGAGTAGGTGTAGATGGCACCGTCCACCAAAATGGGGCAGCCGCAGGCGTTCACATCGTAGCCGGATCCAATGGAGGTAGCCCAGTACAGCTCGGCATCCTTGGCGTAGACCGGCGTCTTGTAGTCCACCACACCGTTATTCTCATTGTTTTGGCGTAAGTGGGGCCACGCAGAATCGAAATTGATGAGCTTGTCGTTGGCTGGAGCCTTCTTTAGCGTAATGGTCAGTGTGCCGTCCTTGTCGGGGGCGGTATAGTGCTCCACCGTTTGACCGATGTACCCGGCGCAGGTGGTAGTGTAGGAATAGCTGGCACCGGGGGTCAGGCTGTAGGTGCCGTTTTTCTCCACGATGCGCTTGCCGTTCAGATCGTTGGTCAGGAACACCGTGGCATCCGCCGGGGTCGTTTGGATGGTCAGTTGGATGGGGTCACTTTTCTGAACATGGACGGTATAGGTCAGCTCAATGCTGCCGGTATCTGCGTGGCAGACCTGTACCGAAATATCCTCATTATAAAGGCCTGTGTTCAGGACCGCTTCCGCGCCGGCCAGCGCATCATAGCGTACGCCGTTGACCTTGGCATAGTACCCGCCGCAGCAGGCGGTGTCTGTGCTGCTGTTGGGATAGGTGCCGGAGAGGTAGAGAGCGGTGGTCTCCCGGTCTACCTTAACATAATAATCCGTGGTATCTCGATCAAAGCGGGCCGTTGCGCCCTTTGGAGTTACAAAGGGCAGTGTCTCATCCTTTGTGGCAATAGTCAGGCTGGACAGGTGTAGCTGCCGCAGCAGCTGAATATCGTAGTCCTGATAGTAGGTAGTGCCGTTTTCTGTCTTGGAAATGCGAATCGTCACCGTCTGGCCGTAACCGGCCTTGGCCACGGCGTAGGTCAGGCTCTGAGCAAGACCCGTTTTGCTGACAGGCGTTGTGATCGTCTCCATCCGTGCGAGATTATGAATCTCCGGCACGGTGCTTTGGGTCCGATACAGCGCCGTCACGGTTCCGGTTGCCGTGGCCTGCATGGCAACGGAGCTGTTGCAGTCGGACACCGTATAGTTGTAGGTGTGGTCTGCCGCCGTGAAGGTCTTGTCGGCGGCGTAGGCGATCCGGCTGGAAGCATAGGTGCCGTTGTAGAATGCCAGATCGGTCAGCCAGTCGGTGGTGACAGGCTCCGGGACGGACACATTCAGTCCGCTGGAGGCCGTGAAGGTGATCTGCGTATGATACCAGGTGTTCTTCGTGGCGATGCAGGTATAGCTCTCGCCGGGGACCAGGTGATAGATCCCGTCCACCGGGGCAATCTCGGAGCCTGCTCCATTGATCACCTGCACCGTTGTTCCGGAAGGCACAGCCAGCGTCACCGGTACGGAAGCTACCTTCTGAATGTGGAGGGTATAGGTGCTCTGCTCCCCGTTGGGCGCTGCTACCTGAATCCTGTGATCCTGCGTGTCTCCGGTCAGCTGCACCGCCCCGGTTCCGGTGACGGTATAATCCTCACCAAATGGTGCGGCGTCAATATCCACAGTGGAGGACACGGTTTTTAGGCTGTACTCCCGGGTGTTGGGCGCAAACTCCAGGGGCAGCTTGGTCCCCTCCGCCGTGGCTGCCAGAGCCTTCAGCGTGGGCACACGGGTCACGGTGACATCGTAGGACTGAATCTGCGTGTAGCCGTCCGAGCCTGTATACTGTGCTTCCAGCGCGAAGGTCTTGCCCTCCATGCCAGAGGTCAACAGATAAGTAAGGGATGTGGCTGTGCTGTTCCAGCTGCGGGATATGCCCGACATATCCTTGCCGTTGGTGCCGGTATAAATGGTGCGGAGCCTGGTGGTCTTGGTATTCGGAACATTGCCCATCACAACATTCAGGTACACGCTGCTCAGAGCATTGGCTGTATCCTCGATCCAATACTGCGCCGTGTGGTTCGCGCGGTTTTGTGCAGCGCGGTAGGGTTCTTGATCGACATCCAGCAGCCGGATATTGCCGAACCACTCGCCGTAGGGCAGGGTCGCAGAGACCTGGGCGTCGGCGGAGACCGTCAGCGTTCCCTCTGTGCGGTTATATCCGCCGTCGGACACACAGAACTTATAGTCACCGGCGATGACCTGGACGCTGCCGGTGCCGGTGGTAACATTGCCATAGACATCCGTAAGGGAGAGGATCGGTGCCTCCACCGCATTGCCGTTTTGGGTTGCTGTGGCGGAGACGGTGTATTTGGTCCCGTCCAGAAGGGCCGCATATTCAGCAATGGCGTCTTTCAGGTTTTTCAGCAATGGTCCTGCCGAGTCGGCAGTTGCCGTCCGCAGGCCCTTCAGCGCCGTTGCGTAGGCATTGGCCGCTGCCGGATAATTCTGCACATGGTTGGTCATGTCCAGGTAATCCGCCATTTGGATAATCAGCTGGATAGCTGCGTCCGAATAAGTCGAAGATACATGGAAACAAAGGGCCTTGACGGAAGAAGCCGGAGCGTCCAGCTTATAGCCACCCTTGTCATAATAGAGCAGGTAATTGGCGGAAACGCCGTTGATCTCATAGACGAATCCGTTTTCCAGGCCGACAAAGTCAATATCTGAATCCGCCAGCGCCTGTTGAATGGTTTGCCCAGATTTATACTGGATACGGGTCGGCTCCACGATGGTGCTGTTGGCGTTCATAGCCACAAGCACAAAGCTACCGGCGTACTCCTCTGCGGCCATCGCCGTGACCGGCATGGCGGCAGAGAGCAGAAGCACCAGACTCAGCAGCAGAGCCATTACTCTTTTGTGCATTTTCCTTCCTCCTTGTTTTCAATACAGGCAGTTCCATAGCCGGTACCGTATTTTCTCCCAGGTTGTCCATCCGCCCTTGCAGGCATCCAGTACACGCACGGCAAATGAGTCAACCTGCTTGCGCTGCTCCGGGGTCATCTCCTGGGTGCTGAACAGCGCCTTTTGATTCAGTTCTGCGGCCTCCGCAGCATCCTCCGGGAACTGCACCGTACTGTGGCGCAGCAGGCAAACGGCATAGCCATAGCGCATGGCAATGGCCTCCCGGTCGTTTGCGGCGTCGATAGCGGCCATCTTCTTCCGAAACACCCTGCGGCGATGGAAAATGCACCCGGCCAGCAGCAAGATCAGCAGCAAGGGAAGAAGCAGTAGGTAGTGGGCATTCAGTGAGAAGGTAAATCGGTCCTGCTTGTGCTCGTTGATCTCCTCTGGCTGCTCCACCTCTACAAATTGCTGGGTGTTGTTCTCATAGGTATTCTCATCCGGGCTGTCGCCGCCCAGGGACAGTTCCTCGTCGTCTATGTAGCCGGGAGTCACCTCGAACGGCACAAAGCCGACACCGCTGACATAGTATTCCGCCCAGGCGTGGGCGTTTTCTTCCGTCAGGGTAATGGTCTCACCGGCCTTGTAGCGGGCGGCATCCTCTGCCGAGAGGTAATACCCCTCCACATAGCGGGCCGGAACGCCCATGTAGCGCAACATCAGCACCGCTGCCGTGGCGTAATGGACGCTGTAGCCGTGTCCGCTGCGCTCCAGCGTATATTGTAGGAAGTCGCCGCTGCCGTTCATGGTCCGGGCAGTCTCATCGTAGGTCATGGCTTCCCGTAGATAGTCAAAGATGATGGTGCGGATGTCGCTGATGGTCCGGGTCTGGGTGTCCAGCTTCAATTGCCGCTGGAGGACGGCCCAGCTATCCTGGGTCATTTGCAGGTCCACGGCCCGGAGATAGTCGGCATAGGCCTGCTCCTTGGATAGATAGGTCTCGATGTTTTCCCGGCCCTGGGCTGTGGAGAGGTTCCGCTGGATCTGATACCAGTCCGGGACGCTGCCTTTCAGATAATACAGGCTCTCTGCCGGGGGCAGATTCGTGTCCCCGATGCGGTCCGCTGCCAGCGTTTCGCTGCCGTAGACGGCGTAGGGGTAGTAGCCGTGGGCGGAACAGGCGGAGAGATTTCGTATAGTCATGGACAGCGGTGTGGCCGTCTCCGTATAGCCATCCGCCAGTGCAATTTGACTCTGGCCGTAGAAACCCGCCTCATGGAGCCAATAGAAAAGGTCCTCATATTGGGCGGTTTCTTCGGTATCGGCTGCTTTCCAGCCGGTGCCGGTGTAGGTGTCGTAGACCTGCCCACGCAGATACACCTTTTCCGGCTGCTCCATTGTGACTTCCAGCGCCGGGGTGTCGCTTTTATTCCAGACGGGTAAGTTCTTGAGGTTTCCTTCCGGCATGGAATTGGTATCGCTGTCGTAGTGCCGCTGGTGAAGCTGGGTTTGCATCGTCTCGACCATGTCTGTATTCAGCTTGTCTTGGCAGGACAGGCCAATCAGCAGACACAGCGCTGCACACAGGACCGGCAAAATCAGCTGCGCCGGAACGACTGCAAGGGCTTCTCCCTCTGCCGTGTGCTGCACCATCAGCAGCACCGTGCCAATAATCAGCAGCCCACCGCCGATGCCTATGGGAAACAAGCCCAGCAACAGGGCTGCATAACAGGGCAGCAGAATCGGCAAGGCCAGCAGCATCCGTCCGCTCCATGCGCTACGGCTGAGAAGCAGCGACACCGCCAGTAGCAGAACCGTTACCGCCAGAGGCAGAAATTGGGCATCCGCTGCCGCAAGGTCCAGGTAGATCTTCCCGGTCTTTTTCGTCAGCAGGGTCAGGAAATCATTTGCCAGTGTTCCAAAACCGGGTAGGACAAACTTGCTCAGTGCCAAGCTCAGAAGAAGCAACACGCCGATGCCCGCTGGAACGAGCCAGTTCCCGATTCTGGTTTGGTATACTATCAGCAACGCCGCCTGCACCAAAATCGCAGCTGCTGTCATGGCCCACCATGGGTAGGGAACAGAGGGAAATGCAGCGGTTAAAAGCAAGCAGAAGCCCACCGTCAGAACGGCACAGACCACCCAAGCGCCCCAGGGAAAGTGCAGCTTTTTCTGTGCCGTTTCGGTGACAATCCACTGGAGTCCGTTTTCATTTTTTCGCATGATGGGTTAAACCTCCAGTCGCTGCATGGCCTCGGAATAATTCTGCGGGGCAAAGGTGGTCGCACCGGGGTACTGTTCTTCGGTACAGAGGATGAAATGCACCCGTCCGTCCGTGAGCAGCTGTTCTTCCGGCGCTGTGCCGAAACAGAGAATTCGGCTGTAACCGTCAGTTTTGGGCAGGCGGCACTCAGCGCTGCCCCTGGTCTTTACCAGAGCCGGGATAGCCTGCAAAAGCTGGTTTTCCTCTGAAATGTCCTGGACCTGCAGATCGTCCCGGTCCGTCCAGCACAGGGTATAGGGTACACCGCTTTGCAGCAGTGCCATGCCTGCGGAGGACACGACCTCCGCCAGTGCGTCCATCTGCTGGGGGTTACCGCCGGTGCGCTTATCCCAGAATACCAAAAGGGAACGGCTCTCCGGCTGGCTGGCCTCTTTCAGAATCAGCTCATCTAACTTGGAGGACAGCTTCCAGTGAATTTGCCGGATGTCATCGCCGGGGCGATACTCCCGGAGCTGGTACACCTCGCTGCGGTCCTCACCCCGTCGATTGGAAGTGCCGTCGTCGGCATAGGCCGGTCGGGCGGTCATGTCCGCCTCCATTGTATACAGGTCCGGGAGGATGGTCAGACGGGCATCCGCTTTCACGAGGGCCTTCATGGGAAGCAGGCCCAGATAGTCCAGCAGGGTAAACCGGCTGATCTGCACATACACTCTGCCGCAGAAGCTGCTTTGCAGCAGGATGGTTTGGCTGCTTTCGCCCTTGGCTCCGATGCTGCCGGTCAGCGTCACTGTCTGATCTTCCTCAGTGAGATCATTGCGGATAGAGACCTGACAGCCATAGCGCATTACGGGCAGAAACGCTCCGTTGCGGATACGCACCCGACAGCTGACTGCCGTGCGTTTTGCCGCTGTGGCCGGGGTCAGAATGTCCGCCTGCAGATGCCTGCGGACATAGAAATTGACCGCCCAGGAGGCCAGGGGCAGCAGGAGCAGCAAGCAGAGTCCGGCCAGCGCCCAGAAGGAGCCGCTTGTAAGAAGCAGCGCCGCCAACGCCAGCAGCAGGATCAGATAACACAGGGCGCTGCCTAAGATCGTTTTTCTCATTTGCTGGAAAATTCCCGGACATCCGGCTTCTGGACGGAGGTAAGTACATTTTGCAGGATCAGTGCCGCTGTATAGTCCTGGAGCCGCGCCTTGGAGTTGAGGATCAGACGGTGGACGCACACATCCGGGAACACGGCGCACACATCGTCAGGGATCACATAGTCCCGGCCCTCTAAGTAGGCGTTGGCCTTGGCCGCACGGGTCACAGCCAAAGCGCCACGGGGACTGACACCCAGGGTCACATAGGCGTTGGAGCGGGTCAGATCCACCAGCTCTGCAATATAGTCATAAATTCGGTCTGCCACATGGATATTGCTGACCTCTGCAATGAGCTTTTCCAGCTCGGCAGGGGAAGTCACTGTCTGGCAGGCAGAGAGCGGGTCCACATGATGGCGATCCTTCAGCAGTGCCGCCGTGCTGGCCCGATTGGGATAGCCCATGCTCAGTTGGAGCATGAAACGGTCCAGCTGGGATGCGGGCAGCATCTGCGTACCCGCAGAACCCACCGGGTTTTCCGTTGCCAGCACGATAAAGGGCTTCGGCAGGGGCCGGGTCACGCCGTCCACGGTGACCTGCAACTCCTCCATAGCCTCCAGCAGAGCGGATTGGGTCTTGCTGGAGGTACGGTTGATCTCGTCCGCCAGCAGCAGATTGGTCATAATGGCTCCGGACTGATATTTCAGCTTGCCGTCTGCCTTATCGAATACGGAAAACCCGATAATATCCGATGGCAGGGTGTCGGAGGTGAACTGGACACGCTTGGAGTCCAGACCTAGCGTTTTGGAAAATGCCTTGGCCAGCGTCGTCTTGCCTACGCCGGGGACATCCTCCAGCAGCACATGGCCCTGTGCCAGGATGGCCAGCAGCACCTTGCGGACGATGTCCTGCTTGCCCAAAACGACCTTGTTGACCTCTGCCTGAATTTGATCTGTCAGCTTGTTCATGCTTTTTTCCTCTTTCTGCCGATGATGTAGATCGCACCGGCGGCGATTACGACTACCGCACCGATTACGGCGCAGATGATGATTCCATTTGTGCCGAATGCCTCACGGGGCGCTTGAGTGCCGTCAAAATGCAGCACCCACGGCTGCCCGGACCGCACACGCTGCACAGCCACTAAGGCCAGGACGGATTGGGCCGTTGCCAGGCCGTCGCCGGCCCCCTCCAGCACATGGCGGTAGGTGCCGTCCGCTTCCCGGAACTGGGAAAGCTCCGTCAGCAGGGTGTGCTCGCCCTTGACAAAACGGCTATCCGTCTCCGGGTCAATGCCCAGCGCACACAGGGCCAGGATGACCTGGGCGGTGCTTTCCGCGTTTTCATCGCCGTAGGCGATATACCCGCAGGTGTCCGTCAGCTGGCCAGAAAGATAGGAAAGTGCTGCGTCGATCTCGGTCTCCATCTGGTTCCGATAGGGAGCTAGGGCCTGCACCGCCATAGCTGTGATGTCCACATCCGATTTCCCGGGGATCAGGCCGAAGCCGCCGTCCGGCTCCTGAGCAACGGAAATGGCATTTACCATGTCCTCCCGGGAATACAGGGCGTCTGCCGGGACCTCTGTGTCCCCGGCATCCAAGGTCAGCAGCGCCCATATCCAGCCATTTAAGCCCTGAGCGCCCGGATCACGGGCATAGTTGTAAGTACCCTCTGCGATCAGGTCAATGGCCGAGCCGTCGGGCTTCGTGCCGAAGTTGGTGGGGTCGCCCCCCAGTGCCAGCACCGTTAAAGAAATCCGGTGGTATTCCGTGGCCTTGTTGCAGTCCAGGCATCCGTTTTTGGCGTAGGCGTCCTCCACATGGGCCTTCAGTTCCGCCAAATAGTCGGAATAGCTCTCCCTTGTGCCGGACAGTGCCATAGCTATGGCCAGCCAGTCACAGACGGAATCGCCTGCAGGAAACAGCTCCCGGTCCTTCAGCAATTCGCCCTTCTTGCCGCCCAGAGCGGACATTCCCTCCGCACTCTGTGCGATCTGTTTTTCCAAAGAGGGCTGCGCTTCCGCAAAGACCACCGTTGGGAGCAGAAGCAGCACACAAAGAAGTGCCGCTAATATTCGTGTTGCTCTTTTCATGCTGCTGCCTCCCAGGTTCTATGGAATTTGTTTTGATAAGGGGTAAGGCCCGATTCCCGCTGCAGGAGCAGGGCGGGGGCCGCCTGTGCGGCGGTGGGGGATGGCTCCGTACCGCCGGTGGCCGGGAGAATATCTGTTTTCTCCTCATGGCACTTGGAGCAGCGATAGTGGATGTAACCATCCTCTGTTTCGGTGGGTTCCAAACGGTCCGTCTCCACGAAGTCGTGGCCCAGGGCTTGGTAGCCGCCGTTGATCCACAGGCCGCAGTAGCTACTCAGTGAACCGTAGCCGCCTCCGGTGGAATCGTAGCCGCCGATGTCCTTGCCGTAGGACAGGGTGAAGCGCACATAAATGGTAATGCCGTTGCGGACCTTGTAGCCACTCATGCCGGTACCCTCATACAGGGTGCCGTTGATGGAGTACATCCAGCCCGAGCCTTGGGTATAGTCAAACTCCCCGATGCTGTCCCGGTCATAGTTGTCATTGGTGGTGATGCCGTCCCGCAGGATCAGCTCCCAAAGATGCTCCGGGACATTGGCACGGTAGGCAATGTCGCCCCGGCTAATCCGGCGCAGATAGAAGTTCATGGTAGCAGACCCCTGGTAATCCGGCTCATAACCGCGCTCCTGCAGGAAGCGCAGCAGCACGGATGCCGCCGTTTCGCCCTCCACGATGTCCAGCGTACCGGTATCCAGAATGCCCAGGCCGATGGTGGTCGCATCCAGCACCACATCCACCGAGCCTGCCGGGTCGCCCTCACTGATCTGGTGATAGGTGACGGTGTAGACCTTCATGGTGGAGTTTCCGTTACCATCCCAGGCCAGCACCCGGACGATGTGGGTTTCTTCATCGCCCAACTGAGGGGGATCGAAATACAACTCGTAGGTGGGTTGAGAATCGCCGTAACTCTTTTCCACGGTTTTGCCGTCCAGCGTGACCCGAATTTGATTGGAATAGATCACACCGGCTCCCAGCTCTGCGTTGGCACGGGCAATCACCGTCAAGGGGAAGGTTTGGGAGCTCATGTCCAGGCTGGCCCCGTCCAGATTGGTAACGATGGAGGGTGGATAGTCCCCCACCGTCGGGTGGGTATCGTCCGCAAGATTCGCGTAATAGCCCACCCGGTACTGAACAAGTCCCAGAAAGGTCTCCCCATCATAAAGAGACAGCACAAAGAGGTTATCTGCGTTGAAATCCAGCTGTGCCTCGTAGTCCTGGTTATTCTGAGAAGTAAGCAGCAATCCGTTTCCGGAATTGGTCTCATTTTTCAGCCGGACACGGATATGCAGATCGCCCTTACCCAGGGGATAGGCCACAAAGGTCAGCTTGCTGTCGGGCAGCTCTGCCTTGGTAAGCTGCTGGGTTTTCAGTGTCGTATAAATGCGGGGGGTATCATCCTCCTCACCGCTGCTGCCGTGGTCACCTCCGCTGCCGCCGTGGTCCCCGTCGTCTCCGCCGGTGCCATCACCATGGTCACCGGAATCCTCGGAGCCGCCTTTGTTGTCGTCTGACTTGGAGCCGCCCTGGTCGCCCTTGCCGGGGTTATCCGTGGGGTCTGTGGGGCCCGATGGATCCGGCTTGGTGTCATCAGGTTTCTGCGTGTCATCCGGGTTCTGTGGCTCATCGGGCTTCTGCGGCTCATCGGGCTTCTGCGGTTCATCAGGTTTCTGCGGCTCTGATGGGTCCTGGGCAGTATCCGTATTCTCTGTATTATCCTTGCCGGAGCTTTGTCCGCCGGTGCTGCCGGAGCCTTGCAGCGACTCTGCCTGGAGCCGATCCGGCTGAGTGCTGATGGGATTCTCCGGCCTTGTCCGACCGGAGGAAAGAAGTGAGAGGCTGATCCCTGCCACCAGCACAATGACCAGCAAAATACTCACGGCGCTATATAGGCCGCTATGTTTTTTCATACGGGTATCCTCCAAATGCTCATTTTGGATTCTTACCATCGTCTCCTAAAACAGGAGGCAATGGTAAAGCCCCAAAATATGGCGAATTGCCTCCCCTCCCAAAAGGGAGGGGAAGCTATGGATTCGCCTTGGTTTACTTAGAATTTTTGACGACCGCAACGGCGTCGGTGGAGTTGACGGCCTTGTCAAAGTTCACATCCGCGCGCAGGAACTTCCGCACAGAGACTTTCTCGAAGTCGGTGTACTTGCCGCTGTAGATGTCATAGGTGAGTTGCGCATCGTTGATGTCCACAACGCCTGTCTCGTTGACATCATAGCTCTGCTTCACTTCCTCGGCTGTGGCGCTGGCCTTGATGATATTGGCCTCAGCCGTAGCCACAGTGAATGCCTCGCCCTTGTCCACGATCACCAGCCAGCTGTACACATTCTCACCGTAAGCGGTAGTCTTATACATGACATTATCGCCGTAGGCAAAAGCCTTGCCCTCTTCGGGGGTGCCGGTCACGGTTACCAGAAACACGGTCTTGTTATCCATCTGCACATACTCGGAAACAGCTACCTCCATGGTCAGAGTGGATTTCTTCTCGATGGTGATGACCAGATCGCCGGTGACATTGGCGATAGTGTAGGTGTTGTCGGCTCCCTCGGTGATAGTCACATCCTTGCCGCCCATAGTGGCAGTGATGGTGTACTCAAAGTTCTCCTGCTTGGCCACGGTGAAGGTGTAGGTGGTGTTTTCCTTGACGGAGCTTTCGCCGGTGGCATCGCCTGCACCGGTGCCGTCAAAGATGACAGTGAAGGTCGCCGGCTGCTTGACCTGCTTGTTGCTGCTAATGACGATGTCGCCGGTCACATCCGCACCGGGGATGGTGTAGGTGGTGGTGCCGTCGTCATTTACCTGGGCCTTAAAGCCGGTGTATGCCTTGCCACCGATGGTCACGGCCATGTTATAGGTGTAGCCAGTCGCAGGAGTCAGCTTGAAGGTGTAGTCCTTCATGTAGGTAGCAGTCGCTTCACCGGTGGTATCGTCGCCCAGGGTGACATTAAAGGTCTTGGCAGTCTTGCTGCTGGTGACCACCACATTGCCGTTGACATTGGGGACCGTGTAGGTGCCATCGGCGCCAATGGTGGGAGTAACAGTCTTGCCGCCGACGGTGACGGTGACAGTGTAGTTATAGTTGGGGTCTTTGGGAACGAAGGTCAGGTTGCCGCCTGCTGCGATCACGGAGCCCACCGCGTCGGTACGGGTAAAGTCATCCGACAGAGACACGGTGTAGCCGCTGACGGTAATAACGGCGGTGTCATCCAAAATGGCAGCCGCAGGTGCGTCAAACTCAATGGCGTTTGCATTGGTATCCACACACGCTTCCGTTACTTTCACATCGGATTTACCCTGACCGGCTGCCACAAAGCTCAGAGTCAGCGCATCGCCCAGCTCGGCGGCTTTACCGTAACGCACGATTCGCACGGTGCCGCTGCCGGGGATCACGCGATAACCCTCGATGCTGGTGGCTTCCATGTTCAGCGTCAGAATGGCGGGGTCAAAAGAGAAGGTCATGTCGTAGGCGCTGTAGGTGGTCTTGCCGTCGTTGTTGCCGATGGCCACAGGGATCTCCACGATTTGGCCGGAGGCTACCTGCTTGTCCGCACCCAAGGACACGGTGTAGCCCTTGGCAGCGGCAGTCCCGACGGGGATGGTCAGCTCACCGTCGACTACTTTGTGAGCGATGTCGGTAGGCTCTGCTCCGAAGGTCTTAAGTGTCTGCACCTTCAGACTAAAGCTCATAGCGTTTGCATTGGCTTCCTTCGCAGTGAACTTGAATTGGCAAATTTCTCCAGCTTTCAGATTGAACGCTTTGCTCAGTGCCAAAAAAGCGACCTTAGTAACTGCCGTACCATCGTCATTGATGGTTTCTTTGCCCTTGTCAGTTGACATAAAGTTATCAACATCTTCGTAGGTTTCGGACACGGCCCCCTCGTATGTGTAGGCATCACTGTTGTAGGTGATTTCAAACGCCGCACCGCCAATGGCCACTTTTTGGTCAATACTCAGCGTCAGCGTCACAGTCTCACCGGGGGCGACAGAGGTCTTATCTGCACTCATAGTGATGGTCGGTTCGTCTGCTGCAAAGACGGCAGGTACCAGGCTCAGCACCATCGCCAATGTCAGCAGAATAGAAACGATTTTTTTCATGTGTTCTCGATTCCTCCTATCAAGATTTTTTCTCAGCAGGGAATTCCGTAATATTTCCCAGGTAGAACTGGCAGATCATCAAGGCATCCGAAACATCTACTGCACCGTCTCCGTTCACATCGGCAGCTGCATTCTGCGCATCCGTCGGTGCTACATTGCCCAGATAGAACTGGCAGACCAGCAGCGCATCCGAAACATCAATGGTATTGTCTCCATTCACATTCCCATACATCACATCCGGCTCCGTCTTGGCATACTCAAACGTGAACAGTGCGATGGGCGCGGAGTTCTTGTCAGCGGGGGCACTCAGCGTGATCGCCTTGCCGCTGCCGTCCGCGTTGCGGACATACCCTGTCACCGGCATGATCACGGTCTGCGTGCCGTCCGCATTGAGGGTATAGCTGTTCTCCAGCGTGATGGGCGTGAGGGTATATCCGCTTGCCTGCGCCGCCGCACGGTTCACGGCAGTCGCCGCGAACTCCACCTCATAGGCGTAGACCGTGGTGCCGTCGTGACGGATGTCCACGTCCTTGTTGTAGGTCACGGTCACCGTTTCCGCGCCTTCGGGCACGGTCATATGGTACTTGGGCACTTCCTTATAGGTCGTCTGGCCGTCCGCGCTGGTCAGCGTGGTGATGCCCTCGTAGCTGGTATTCTTTGCTGCCAGCTTTTCACCATTCACGGCAGCGTCCTGGAAGGGGCGCTCCAGCTCGGCGTCCGCCGCCACGTTCAGGATGGCTGTGGCCGGTGCGATCTTGGCATAGTTCGTGCCGCCGCTGTCGTCCTTGGGGATCGTCCGGTTGGGGTCCATGCCCACGAGGTAGTAGGTGCCCTCCTCTGTGGGGGCGGTGAAGGAGAAGGTGCTCTTTCCGTCAGCCGCTTCCTTGTACTGCTCGATTTGCTCCCACTTGTCGTTATACAGGAACACATCCAGGTTCGAGAAGGGATAGAAGTCGCTGCCCTCAAAGGTCGTGCCGTAAGCCTGAGAGGAGATCGTCATCTCCATGCCGGGGCGAGCATTGTACGCGTCCTTGTCAAAGCAGGTAAATGCACCGCCGCTGGACCAGAAGCTCCAGTTGGTGAACATGGCCACATCCCAGGTATCCCCGTCCGACAGCACGATGTAGTCGGAGGTGGAGCCCCAGCCGGGGCTCATGTAGGGAAAGCAGTGGTTGCGGTAGTACATCAGGTTCTCATCATGACCCCAGAAGTTGGCCATATACAGGCTGGTGGGCGAGCCGGTGATAGTCAGAGCGGCAAAGCTGTCTGCCGTATAGGCCGGTGTTTCATCCATGTAACAAACATCTTCACCCAGCTTAAAGCTCGCCAGCGCGTCACGAGGATAGGCACCCTTGCAGCATTGCTCCTCCGGCAGGCCGATGAAGTAGCGCTCCAGCAGATAGAGATACAGGTGCAGGCCGGTGGGCCGCTCCACGATGTTCTCGTCGATGTATTTGCCTTCTCCGTTTTCCGTGTGATAGCGGTAGTAGTCGGCCAAGTTGTACCGGCCCAAGTCAAAGTAGGGGACGGTGATGGCCTTGTGGCACAGCACCGTGCCGTCGCGGCCTCGGATGGGCACGCCGTCGTTGGAGATGGTCACATACACCGTGACCTCCTTGGCGGGGGTCTCATCGTAGTTATACTGTGCGTCCAATCCGTGGGGAGCTTCCTTGACCGTGATGGTAAAGGTCGCTGTAAGCTCTTTGCCGTCCGAGCAGGTCGCCTTGACCTTTGGCTCATAGGTGCCGGGGTCTTTCTCTGATACATAGAGTGAGCCGTCCTTGACCTTGGTTTGGACGCTGAACTGCGCTGCGTTGGTCAGCGTGTAGGTCAGCGTATGGCCGTCCGTATCTTCAAAGACATCTGCCAGCTTGATCTCCAGCAGGCTGCCGGCCACAACCTCACCGGTGGTGACGGCATCCGCCTTCACGGAAACGCAGGAATCCGCAGCCAGCGCCGGTATGACGCCGAATACGCCTGCCGACAGGACCAAAGTCAATGCCAGCAGCAGAGATAGTATGCGTTTTCTCATATTTGTTTACCTCATTTATGCGTAGGTTACATCCAGCGCGCGTAGAGCGTCATGTTGCTGCGCACCGGGTCTTTCTGTGTATCCCAGGGCTTGGTGAGCGCCTGATCTGCATACCAGCCGCCGAACACTGCGCCGGGCTTCGTGGGCGTCATGACTTCGCCAATGACGCTGCCCCGCTTCACGGAAACGGCCTCCAGCTCTGTGCCGCCGCTGGTCTCAAAGCGAACCTTCTTCTTGCCCAGCAGAGCCAGCAGAATCAGCAGCAGGGCCAGCAGGCCCACGCCACCGATAATCCACCAGGTGACGCTTCCTGCGGCGGCACCCTCGGCCCAGTTGGCGTAGAGGGTCATGTTGCCCTTAACGGTGTCCTTGTGGAAGTCCCACTTTTGGGTGCGGTCCAGGTCTCTGTACCACCCCTCCAGGTGGTAGCCCTCCCGGATGGGGTCCTCGGGCTTTTTCACCTTTTCACCGTACTGGACGGTCTGGGAGGGGACCTCCGTGCCGCCGTTGCTTTCAAAGGTAACGGTGCAGTCCGTGGTGACGATGACGGACACGCTATTATCCTTCACGGTGTATCCGGCCATGCCGTCCTGGGTGGAAACCAGGGTGTTGGTGGGGATAAGCTGCGACACACCCTTCGTGCCGATGACCTTCATCTGAAAGCTGCCGACTACCACCTCCGGCTCCCAAGCCTCGCCGCCCTTAAAGGACACGAAGTTCAGATAGAAGGCCCGCCCGCCGGTGCGGCGGCCTAAATCGCTCCAGCGGATGCCGGGGGCGGTCATGACGCTGCCGTCCACCAGCTGGAGGAAGGTGTCGTCGTACTCGATTTCCGTCTGCATACCGTACATGTCGGCGCTTTCCTGGGCGTCGGTGCGCTTGAGCACCAGGGTCACGGTGATGGTCTCGCCAGTGGTGGCCCGCACCTCAGATGCACCGCCTACGGACAGGTCAAAATTGTAGCTGCGGCTCTCGTCTGTTTTGCTGCCTGTCTGCGAGGCAAAAGCTGCGGTGGGCAGCAGACACAGCAGCAGACACAGGGCTGCCAATAGTGTAAAAATGCGTTTTCTCATGCTGATCTCCTTCTCTCTCCGCCCGGTTGGGCCGTTTTTTGCCCGGCTTGACCGGTGCGAAGTCCCCAACGGGGGATAGCCTCCCCTCCCGCTGGGGGAGGGGAAGCTGGCAGGGTCTTACTTAAACTGATTCACGATGGCCACGGCGTCGGTGTGATCCACCGCCTTAGTGGCGTTTACATCGGCCCGCAGGAACTTCTCCACGGAAACCTGGGTGAAGTCACTGTATGTGCCGTTATACATATCGTAGACCAGCTGCGCATCGTTGACATCCGCCTTCCCGGTCATGTTCACATCGAAGCTCGGGGTGATGGTGACCACATTGTCTGCGGCAGAGATGGCGACCTTGGCGGCGGCCGCCTCCTGGGTCAGGGTCTGACCCTTGTCCACGATCACCAGCCATGCGTACTGATCCGTGCCGTAGGCATTGACCTTATACATGGTGTTGCCGTCATAGGTGAAGGCTTTGCCTCCCTCGGGGGTGCCCTTGACCGTTATGAGCATCATGGTCTTGTCATTCAGCTCCAGGTAGCGGGATACGCTTACCTCCTCCGCATTTTGGGAAACCTTTTCCACATTCACCACCAGACGCCAGCTGTAGGCATATTGGCTCAGCTTAGTGTAAGGAATGGGGTCCACCACATACTTACCGTTGCCCAGGGACCGGACTTTGGCGGGCATATTCACCGCTGTGATGCTGCTGAGGGGCTGATAGTAAGCGGTTACTTTGTAGGTGCAGTTCTCCCTCTCATTCAGCCGGAGGTAATAGGGCATATCCCTGGGAACGGAGGTTCCGTTTCCGGGTGCCTGGTCCTCAGCACCGTTGCCCGTCACCAGAACGGCATAGCCGGGGTACTCGTCGTTGGTTCTGGTACTGATGATGAAGTACACAGTGCCGTCGATCTTGCTGCCAGGGATGGTGTAGGTGATGGTGCCGTCCGCATTGGCCACAGGGGTCAGGCTGACCTGATCGGAGCGCGTGCCGTTGGGATAGCGGATCTCATAGTGGATCCAATAAGAGAGTCCCGCTCTGGGAGTAACGGTCACGGAATAATCCTGCAGGTAGGTCGCCTTGTCCGGACCCTTGGTCACATCCTTTTCCAGCAGAGGATCCTTGTCACCAAAGACGTATTCCACATCGTACTGCTTGGGGGTCTTGCTGGTGCAGGTGACCTCCACATTGCCGGAGATATTCTCGATGGTGTAGGTGTCATTTGCGCCGAAGTTCAAGCCCTCGGTGACGGTGTCGCCCATCTTCACGGTGAAGGTGTAGGTATAGTGGCTGTCCACGGGCTTGAAGGTGAAGCTGCCGCCGTTGGGGACCAGGCGGGTCTCGTCAGAGGTGAACGCATCCGGCAGGGTCACGGTGAAGTTATTGGCGTTGACCACGGTGTCGGCGTCGGAAATGGCGGCATCCGGGGCGTCGAAGTTGATGGAGTTGGCATCCAGATCAAATTTGGCATTGGTCAGCTTCACGGTGGAGGTGGCAGTCGCCTTGGCGGTGAAGTCCAGAGCCAGTGCCTCGCCCAAGGGCACGGCATCGCCGTAGCGGCGGACCCGAACGGTACCGTTGTTGTCCTCCACCGTCAGATTGGCGGCGTCACCGGCCTTGGTGTTCAGGGTCAAGGCTGCCGGGTCATAGGTGAAGGTCATGTCGTAGGCGTTGAATCCGGTGATGTTTTTCTCGGAGGAGGCGACGGTCACGGGGATACGCACCCGCTGACCCGAAACAAGCTGCTGGTCAGCACCCATGGAAACAGAGTAGCCGGTCTCGGTTTTCGGGACGGTGATGGAACTACCGGCAGGTATAATGTTCACCGAAATCGGGTCATCAACGCCGGATGCAAAACCAACACCGTCAACAGCTTGGGTTATACCATTTACCTTAATGCTTGATTTTAACAAACCTTTGTTATTATTATAGAACAATGCCGATTGGGCAGTACTAATTTCTTCTAATGCCTTGAAGGTCATTGTGCAGAGTGTACCTGCCGCAATCGTATCTGTATTGCTGTTTTTATACTGTCTAAGTCTGACATAGCCATTATTGCCTGATACTGAAGTGTTATTTACTGAGGGATTATCAAACCAGACACTATTATCGATGTTAGTGCCTACAAACTGGAAAAGAGACACATCAAATCTTAGAACAATGGAAAGCTGTGTCATTGCGTCCAAATCACGGGATAGCGTATATGTAACAGTAACCGTTTCTCCGGGATTTACTGTTGTTTTATCGACCGTGGTAATGACCATAGGGCTTACGCCCTCCGCCGCAAATGCGGCGGAGGGGAGAAGCCCTACTGCAAGAACCACTGCCATAAATAATGCCAGTATTCTTTTCATAGATAATCCTTTACTCTCCCTTGGTAGTGAAGTCATTGATCGTGCCAGCAACATATTGAATCAAAAGATCAAGATCGCTCTGATTCACATCAAGGTCAGCATTCACATCTGCTTGCGCCAGCTGATCATCGTCCAATGTAATCTCGTTTGCCAAATACCGCCGCAGTAGACCAACATCGTTCTCGTCCACATAACCGAACGGGTCCAAATCAATGTTGCCAACAGAGGGGGTTGTCAAACCTCTCAAATTAGTCTGCCAGCTCAAAGCAGGGCTATACCGGCTGGAGACGAAGGTGCCCGCCATACCCGTATTCATGGTTGTCACGAAGTCTGCGGAGTCCATTTCTGCTCTGGTCTTAGACCCGGCTGTCTGCGAAGTGCTCTTGGCGCTGCCGATACCCTGGGCGCAAGTGAAGTTCAGGTAATACAGATTGGACATTACAGCGGAGGCATTGTTGGTCATACCGACTACAGCGCCCACATTGCTGCCGGGGCTCTCCACATAAGCCCGGTTGTAGCAGTTCTTGACAGAAGCGGACGCACCGGAGGCAAAGGCCACGATACCTGCCACATAGTTGCCGGCGCCGGTAATGCTGCCGGTATTGTAGCAAGCGGTGACGCCCTTGGTGGTCTGACCCACGATGCCGGCCACATAGCCGTTGCCGGTGATCTCACCGCCGTTGTAGCAGCCGGTAATGGTACCGGTAGCGTAGCCGGTGATACCGCCCACATACTGGTAGGCATGGATGGTACCCTCATTGCCGCAGTTGGTGGCGTTAGAATTCACCAGACGGCCTGCGACACCGCCCACGCTGCTCCAGTTGCCATTCACACGGGTAACGGTGATGTCAACATCGGAGACAACGCCGGAGATGTTGGTATAGTTGGCGTAGGCCACCACGCCGCCGGAATAGGCGTTGGCAACGCTGCCCGTGGAGGTCAGGTACATCTTGCCGGTCACCTTCAGATTCTGAATGGTGGCGTAGCTGCTGCTGGTGCCGTTCACATAGCCGAACAGTCCCTTATACGGAGCCGAGGTAGTGGTGGCACTATAGTAGATGCCCATGTTCTTCACGGTGTGATTTTTGCCGTCAAAGCTGCCCTTGAAGGCCGTGCTGGCGGTAGTGCCGCCGATGGGCGTCCAGTTGTAGCCGGCCAGGTCAATATCACCTGTCAGCGCACCGTTGATGGCATAGCTCCCGCCGTTGACTTGCGCCGCAAACCAAGCCAGCTCCGCTGCGGTACCAATCTGATACACGCCGTCGGTCAGAGTGGGCTGCGTCTTGGTGGTGCCGTCCCATGCGCCGGCAGCAGAGGCCGTCAGCGGAATGGTCTTGGTCAGCACACCGCCGGACACATTGGCCTTGTCTGCACTGCCCAGGTAGAAGCTGCCGTAGACATAGTCGCAGCCGGCGCAGAGCACCGCATAGGTGTAAGTGCCGTAGGGCAGGTTCTCATACTCGCCGTTGCTGTTTGCGGTATGGACATTGCCTGCGGCATCCGTCAGCGTCACAGTGGGCGTGGCGGTGGTGGGATTGGTAATATTCAGCTTCAGCTTGAAGTTATAGCGCGGAGTGACCTCCACATTCACATTGGGGAAACGGTTCAAGCAGAAGTTCACCGTGACCGCATTGAAGTTCGTGCCCACGCCGGTATCCGACATATTATACAGGGTGGCAAACGGGTTCGCCGCCGAGTACATGGAGCCGTAGGTATAACCGTTGGTGAGCTGAACATTGGCGGTGCTGCCGGAGCCAAAGTCCACATTCGTCGGGATTGTCAGCTCCAGCTTGGCCTGATCCATCTGCTGATACTGGGCGACATTGGTCTTATAGGCCGTATCGCCGCAGGAGTAGAACAGGTTGTAGGTAGTGGGGTTGAAGATACCACTGTACTTGTAGATGCCACGGTAGCTGCCCTCGAAGGTGAGAGACACCTTATCGCCGGGCATGATCTCCGTCTCCTGGGGATTGGAGGCGTTGGTGACCGTGGCGGTCACTTCGGCCACGCGAGCCAGACTGTAGGACACCTTGTTGTTAGCTGTCATCTTGATGACAACAGTACCACCGGCCAGCCCCGCATTGCGGAAGCCCAGGAGACTTGCATGGTACTTGCCGTTGGAATCCGCCGTCAAGGTGGTCCAGCCGGAGAGAGCGCTCTCCATGGTGGTCTTGTTGGTGGTGACAATGGCGTACTGAACATTGGACACACCATAGTCTTCGCTATTGCTTGCCACCGTGAAGTCCAGGGTGGGGGCGGTGTCGTTGCTCAGATAGAACCAGTTGTCGTAGTTATAATCCCACGCCGACGGGCGAGAAGAACTCAAGCCGTTGGAATTATAGGCGATATTGGCCGTTGCGGTACCGTTTTCCTCGCTGCTGAGCACAAAAACACTGGTGCGCTCCGGATTCGTGGCCGGATAGAAGCCGCCGTGGGTGCCATGTGTGTCATCTGCCGCATATACATCCAGCGCCTTGTAATTCACGGCAAGGATGGTCGTTCCGTTCGGTTTCACATCGAGCCAGTTGTTCTCGGCGTTGCCGCCGTTGGACTTCTGCAGGGTGGGCGAACCAGCCAGCGTATGAACCTCAAATTCAGGCTCAATCATGATATTTGCCGCGTCAGAGTTGATGATCTGCCACAGGCGGTAAGAACGGATACGCTCTGTCCCGCTCGTGTACTTGTAGCCGCTGGGGGACAAGAAGGTCTGAATCTCCGCTTCGTCACGGGTCTTGGCTATCGTGCCAAGATTAGAGAAGCTGTGAGAATACTGATCCGTGGAGTCTCCAGCATTGAAGGTGAATTCCTTCGCAAAACTGGTGGTGCTGCTCTGGAGCCATCCGGCCTTGGTCACATAGGTGGTGCCGCTGCGGATGTCCTTCAAGCGCCAGGTGTAGTTGGAATTGCTCTTGCTGATTTTGTAGATCAGCGTTCTGGTAGCGTCAGCGGATGCGTTTGCATCGCCTTTGGTGCTGCCCGTCTTCGGCTCAATGATCTGTGTGTTGAAATTATTATACTGGAAAAACAGGTTGAAGTCCGCATAGGCAGGAACCGTCACCGTCAGGTTGATGGCCTGGGAAAGCGCCAGGCTCTTTGTAACAACCGTGTATCCGGCGGCAGTCGTGTTGTTGATCGCCTGAGTGAAGATGTAGTCCTCGGCACAGGTGCCGATGGGTTCCACATAGGCATTCCAAAGGGCTGCGTTTCCGGCAGAGTACAGCATGAAGGGGTAGTAAGTATAATTGCCGGAAGTATAGGGCGCACCATGCTGCACATCGCCGCCCATGCTGGGCATTGCGATACGGGCAGTGTAGTCGCTTGCGGTGAAGTAGGTGTTATCGGTTTTGCGGCTCGTGGTGTAAATGGAATGCAGCCGCAGGTAGAGGCTCGTACCGCCGCCGGTGCCGCCGTCCACATTGGTCTCTGTGGGCAGGGTCAGGCTGTGGCCGCCGAGGTAGACATCGTACTTTCCGGAAGAGGTATTGTAGCCATACGCACGGAAAGAGTACTTGCCGGGAGCCAGGGAAGCATAGAACTCATTGTAGTTGCCGTTCTTGTTGCCCGTTGTGGAGTTCAGTGTGTTGGTAAAAGTGCTGTCCAAAAATTGGACGCTCTCGTACAGGCTGGGATCGACGCCATCCTCCCGATAAATGTAGGTGTCGCCATCTTTACCGATGTAATCGGCACCCTTCGTATCGAAGCCCTTAGTCTTGTAAAGCTTGATGAGCGGATAAACATTGCCGTTGGAGGAGTAATTCATATCCTGGCCAACATAGAAGGTGTAATTCTGCGGAGTTCCTGCTCTTACATCCAGAGTCAGCGTCCAAGTGTCCGTAGAATCGCCGTAGGTATTGGTCGCATGGAATTCATAGGCATATGTACCGGCGGCATTCTCCGTGATCTGGATGGTGGTGCCGCCGAACAGAGCCGGAGTGAAATAGTAGGGGCCGGTCCTGGTATCTCCAACAGATCTATAATAATAGTAGTTGGTGTAGTCCAGCGCTGTGCCATCCGGATTCTCGAAGATATTACCGGCCTGCAAGTCGGTGAGATTGTAAGCATAGCCAGCCGTTACCGTATCGCTTGCAGTAGAGGACACACCTTCCTTCAATCTCGGGATCTGCTGGTTGGCATCTGTTACAGTCAGGGTGATGGTGTGGGTAGCCGTTCCAGTATTATCGGAAGCGGTCAGCACCACCGTGTAAGTCCCCGCAGCAGTGGGGGTGTAACCCAGAATCGTGCCGTTCAGCGCCTGAGCAACGCCGTTGATAGTCGCCGTGTAGGTCAGCGTATCACCGTCAGCATCGGTAAACACATCAGCCAAATCCAGCGTCCACGCATTACCAAGCGTTACATTGGCTGTGGTGATTGCATCGGAAGCGACCGTAGGGGCCGAGTTGCTTTCATAGGTGAAGGCGAGGAAGTGGACGGGCGCATAGCTGGCGCTGCCGTCATACTCCGGCGCATAGGCAGTTCCGCTACCATCTGCACCCAGCACAAAGCTCTTTTGGACCGTGGTCCCATCCTCGGCGGTACGGGAGTAGTTCAAGGGAATTGTGATTGTGATATCCCCATTGCTCTCCGTATAGGCCATTTCTACACCGCCGCCAGTCCACTGCGGCACATCGGCGTAGTAGCCGGATGCTTCACCGCTCGTGGCATTGGTCAGTATGGCAGCGTCTTTGTAGGTGGCCTTTACATAGGTCGTGCCTGCGGGAACGGTGACCAAGTAGTAGGGCACATTCTCGAAAGCAGAGTAGCCGGTAAAGGTCACAGGGTTCTGCACACTGATGGTTGCCGTTCCTGTGGTCTGGTCATTCGCACCATAGGGAACAATACTATCCAGCGGCGCAGCTACTGTGGCTTGTTCCGTTGCAAAGACTGCCGTGGGAAGGATGGATAGAACCATCATGAGCGCAAGCAGCATTGAAAGGAACTTTTTCGCTTTCTTTTGCATTTCCAATCTCCTCTCAGAAAATTTTTTATAATAAGGCCTGCCGGCATTATTACCTTAGCTGCGAGCACATTTTCGCATCCAATAAGAAAATAACAAGGTTATATAGGGGCGCGACACCCTATTATAATTGGTGTCGCGTTCCGATCTGTCCAAGGCGAAAGGTTCTTTCGTTAAGAGGATTGGGCGGAAGGGGCTGGCTAAACCCCTTCTGCCCATATGGAAAGCTGGCGGATCTCCGCCCCCGACTTGGCAAACCTTACTCAAGCATTACATCTGTTGCAACGAAGGTTTCCTCTGTGGCTTCGTGAACAGCGCATTTGCTTTGGCGTTGCTTGACTCGCTCAACCCGTGCTGCCCGTTTAGCGTCACGCTCGCTCCGATGCAGCTGAATTTGGATATTCTTTTCGTTTTGATAGCGCCCGCAATCTCTATTGCGGGGTTTTTTGTATATAGGATTCAAATGGGCGGCTCTCAGCGCATCTTTCCAATCGCCAAAGCGCTCTGCGATGTAACTGCCACCGACGATCTCGATGGGGGCAAGGGACTTTCCCCAATGTCCGGCGCAGCGCCGGAGATAGGCCGCCAGCTGATCCAGGCTGTCGTCTGCGTGTTTTTCCGCAAAAGCGCGATCCTGCTCAGCCAATGCATCCCGTGTTCTTTTGGCAATGTGCTGCTCGTACCAATTCGCTCCGTCAAAATTTTGCGCACCTGCTACTTTACCCATGGGCACACCTCCTTAATGATTCATGACAAAAAAAGCGCTGATAAACCCATACCGGGTCATCAGCGTACACTTCTGCCATATCAGCACCACGGAGAGAGCGCCCGCTGCCTTTGAGTCCTAACTACACAATTCTACTGACTTGCGCCATGAGATACTCTCTGCGTTTATGATCTGTCTTCTCACGACTTTCTCGCAATGACGGACTTTCGTCCCAGTGGTTTCCCGCCTCGATCATATCCTTGCGCTTACAGTGCCGACCGCATGGGGAATCGCACCCCTTTCCTTCAGGGCAATCACCTGGCCGTTTCCAGCTCGGATGACCGCCGTGCAGCATCATCGGACTCGATTATTCTGTTTTCCAGTATCACTTTGTTTGTTAAGGGAATACTACAATAGATCCTCCGGAAATGGGCTTTCGTGAATTTATCCCATTTGCGATAGAGTCGTCAAAAGCTGCTGGTATCGGGGTGCTTCCGGATGATCTGACGGAGACGGTGACGGCGAACAGTCCGGGTCCAACACCGGTGCAAGGAAGCAAATACTCTGAATTACCCGCATTTTGTGCTCCAAGGACGAGTGAACATAGACCTGGAGTGTCGTGCGGACATCTGAGTGACCAAGCATCTCGCTCAGGCTCTTGACATCGACTCCACGCTCCACGCATCGGGAGGCATAGGTGTGCCTCAACACATGGAAATTTCGATATGGAATACCCGTCGCCTTTAGCAAGACCTGGTATTGGTATTGTAGTGTCCGTGGCTCCATAGGCACATTTTTCCCGGTCAAGAGGTATTTTTCTCCATCTGGATGAGACTGAACAGCCTTTTTCAGGAGGATGGCCATGTCCAGCGGCAGGGGGATGGTACGATGAGCACTGTTGCTTTTGGGCGGCAGCACGGCCAGACGAGTGCGATCCCCGCTGCGGATACGCTGCACGGTTTTGGTGACATGGATTACCCCGTTTTGTAGGTCAATATCCTTATATTGCAGGGCGCACAGCTCTCCAAGGCGTAAGCCGGTGTTTAGCGTCAGCAAAATAGCGATCCCAGTGGTCGTCGGCTCAACTACAATCTTCTGTGCCAATCGCTGGATTTCATCCGGGCAGAATATGTCAATCTGCTTTCTCCGATATGCTGGCAACTCCACAGTCAGGCCCGGACAGGAACAGCCTGCTTTTGGGGCGCTGTATTTCAGAATGGATTTCAATAACACCCCCACATCTCTGGCGCTTTTTCCGGAAAGACCATTTTTCTGAAGACGGCGAAAAAAATCGGAAATCTGATTCGCCGTCAGTTGGCATACAAGCACCGCTCCCAAAGCGGGCAGAATATAGTGTTCCAGCATATAGGCATATCGGGCAAGCGTGGACTGCTTCAATTTATCCTGTTTGTCCGCAAGAAACCGATCCGCAGCCTGATTCAGCGTGAGTGAGGAAGTTTTCGCCGGCAGTTCTTGAAGGGATTCCAGGCGCTGCTGCCGTTTTGCACGGCACTCCCGATAACTGCTGCCATAAACATAACCATACTCGGCCCGACCAGAAGGTGAGCGTCCCCGGATATACCGCCCCTCCCAGCGTCCATCCTTACGCTTGTAAATGTTTTCTCCGCGCCTTGGCATAATGATATCCTCCTTGACGATGTTTTTGACGGCGTATTTTACTAACATTTTAATTTTGATCGATATGGCTCTGCAAAAATGCGGGTGAATTGGGTGCGATCAATGTAGACATTTGTGATTTGTGTGCGAATTTTGCTAAATAACCGCATTTCGGGCATTGACAAGCGACAAAAAGGCCGATATAATGTAGATAGTTAAAGAGGAGTTTGCTTCGCAAATGGGATAAATTTACGAAAGACAATCGCTTCTCATTCCCACAAGGTTTATTACAAATTCATTATACTGTTTGGCATGTTGTCGTCAATTCGTTTGCTGCGCCGATATGTGGTAAAAGTGGTGTCACCGTTAGGGCAACACCACTTTTTTACTGCTATGGGTGCAGAATGCCGTAGCCCATGATTTCATACTGCCCTATCTTCGCTGGAGAAGAAAATGCCGAAGCAAGAGCCGACAATCAGCGCAATGAGACAGATAACAACAATGACCACAACCGCAACCCAACCTCCGGCAGCGATAGCCGCAACCAGTGCTTTCATCGCCGCTGCGATGGCCTTGATTGCCGCCGCAACAGCTTTCGCCGCCGCGACAGCCGCTTTGTATCAGATTGCAAAGAACGTACCGGGCAACCCGGATGTTCCGACTTCCAAAGCCGTGCGTACCATTCGCCGCTACGAGGAGCTGCATCCTCATAACCTCGCACAGAAGGCCGCCATCATCGTGGAAACCTTCTGCGATGTTACCAAGCACAAGATCGGCGGCCTCGGAAAGATGATGGTTGTTACGGCATCCCGTCTTTCGGCTGTCCGTTACTACCATG
>ENA-OUQM01000398-OUQM01000398.1-human-gut-metagenome-genome-assembly--contig:-NODE-398-length-30538-cov-8.144376_pt1 | contig 30538 bp, 18 predicted proteins | sample MGYA00237949_ERZ548830 | MGnify/ENA primary metagenome ERZ548830 (study PRJEB26490, sample SAMN05194706) | human gut metagenome | biome: terrestrial biome; feature: human-associated habitat; material...
CCTTAAATCTACAGAGGAACAACAAAACCCTTATGAAACGATTACAAACAATGCGGGTAGTTCGGCAGCAGGAACGATTTATTTGACAAATGAAGCAGATGCAACTAATGGACAAAAGATTCCGGATCTGATTAAAGATTCCACAACTGTTACAGAACCGGGAAGCTTTGTATGGAATATTGCAGAGATGAAGGCAGGAGAAATCCGGACACTGACTTATTTTGTTAAGTTAAAAGATGATTCTGGAATCATAAAGATAGAGGAGAATCAAAGCATTAAAAACAAAGCACAATTATATACAAAAGGTGCAAATGATAAAATTTATACAAAAGGTTATTCAGTAGGGGACTTTAAACCAAATATTGATTATACAATGCAAAAAGATGCTGCAACACCGACAAAAGATGCGGAAGGAAATTATATCATTGCTTATACATTAAGATTCAGTTTAAATAAGGCAAGTAATTATCCACTTAAGAATTTTGTCTTTTGGGATTATCTGAATTATTCAGGGTATACAACTCATGGTGATATGCATCCATATATTTCTTATGTTCAAGATTCTTTTAAAGTAATGAATTCTAAAAATGAAGATATTACTAAGAATATGGATATATATTGGGCAAAAGGAAATGATCGAGATTATAAAAAAGAATGGAATTTTGAGACAGATGGAAACCCGGTGCGCTTTAAAATAATGGGGAAAGAGGGAAGCCCTATTAATATTAATCCCGGAGAAACATATTCAGTGACTTATCAATTAAAAGTGCAACCCGAAGTATATGCAGCAATGAAAGCAAACAGTGTAGAGATAAAGAATAAATATCTTGCATCTTGTAGCAATGCATGTAAATCAGATGGTTACATAGGAAATACAGAGCGTACAGTCACTTTAAACGATTATCAATGGGTGCAGAAGACGAAGGACAACGAACCTACAAGCGAAAGCGTGAATATTCCGATACCTTCTGATCAAGAAAAGTACCAATATACAAGTGAAGGTATTTCCAAAATATCATCAGAGTCTTCTGGAACTTCAGAACCTTTTACTGTTCCGGCAGGAAGCTACAAATATACAGTCATTGTTAATAAGACACTTGGGCAATGGGATGTAACAGAAGCCACTATGACAGACACTTTAAGTCCGGAATACATGCAATATGTTGGTTATATAAAAATAACTGCACATGATGAAGTGTCAAATAGAGATGTAGGAATAAAGTGGGTTAATATTGATGGAAAATCAACTTTTAGTTTAAAACCATCTGATATTGGCTGGAGGTCACAAAATTATTCATATCAATTTGAGTATTATGCAAAGCCAAAAGATTTGAGTACAATCACCAAAGAGAATGTAACCAATACATTTAAAATAGATAAAGCAAAAAGAAAAGGAAAAGACTTTAATTTTGGGGATGCTGTAAAATCTTCACAGACAGTGACACTTATTGGTGATTATAATTTAACTGCACAAAAAAAAGCATGGTATTATGAAAAGCCGGAAGAGAATGCAACAACATGGCAGAATGGTCAGCTATATTGGATTATTGAAGTCAAAGGATCTGTGATAAAAGAAGGTACTCAAATAAAGGATGCGGTATCTTGGGATAAAGTGTCTTTTATACATAATAATGGAGAATCAATAGTCGGAGTCTATCAAGGTAATTTAGATGGAATAGAAACAAAATATAAAAACTTTGCGGAATTTCAATCAGCCAATACAAGTAGTAAGAGAGAAATAAATGAGTTATTTGAATTATCTTATAACGGCAACAAACAGGGATTTGATAATAGTGATCATAATGGCAGATTTAATGATATGTTCATTAAGGCAAAGAAAGATATTAAACTTGGAGAAAATCAAAATCTGTATATTATTGTCAGAACAGAACCGTTGGATTTACCAGAGGCATACCGTGAACCGAAAAGATATGAGAATAGATTATATATCATTGATTCGGGGAAAAGTGAAAATGATCAAAGAGGAATGGGCTCTGCGGAACAAAGTCTTTACAACGGTGGGGATATCCTAAAAGAGCTGGGGCAGACTTTTGAATATGATCGTACTGATCGTACTGATGGTACGGATGGCAGTGTTAAAGTTATTGAGCCTGGAAAAGATAAAGGTGATACAAGCAGAATTTGCAAAGATCTGCTGACAAGCGGTGTATATGCAGCATGGGCATTTAAAGTGAACTATACAGGTGAACTGCAAGGCACTTATCGTGTGCTGGAAGAAATTCCGGATGGTATGGAGCTTGCATATATTCGTATAAAATGGCATGGAGATGCAGCACGGAATATTGTATCAAAAGATATTACAGAACTTGGTGAAGGGTGGAAAAGAGAAAGAAATCTTACAACTACGGATCGCCAGGAATCAAACCAGGAAACCATTTATTATGTGAATAAAAACGGAAAACAGGCATTAATTGAGCTTGGTGAATTCACCGCCGGAAAAATTGTAGATGATTACTCCGTCGATGTACAGGTTGTCTGCAGAGTAACGGATAAAAATGTTTTACTTGGTGGCGAACAAAAAACATTTACCAATAAAGTTACGTTACAAAATGCAGACGGAACAAAGAATATATCCACAGCTACAGCGACTGCAACGATTAGTGACAAAAACCTGACGAAGAAAAACAACCTGACGAACGAAAGTAATTATACAATGTCAGCAGCAAGTACAAGCCAGCGTCTGACTTACACTATTACTGCAAATGCACGTGGTCAGCAATTATTAACAGGTGATGGAGAAAAATTAACTATAGTTGATAAGCTTGGGGACAATTTAAGTTTGGTTGGCGATTCTTTTAGTGCAAAAAATCTGAAAGATAATAGTGCAGTTAGAATAACTCCAAAATATAATCCGGAGACTAAGATCATTGAAATTGAAATCCCGGATAAAACACCAGTGGAAATTACTTATTCAGCAACAGTAAATGTTGCACCGGATACAGGTAAGACAGTAAATGTTACGAATGAAGTTTATTGGAAATCATATTCTTCTGACGGAGGAGCAACCAATACAATTAAAAATTATTCCTATACGTTGAATGCAGGTGGCAGCACCGAAAGTACAGCACATCCTGTCTTAACAATTAAAAAGACAGATCCGGATGATGTGAGTAATAAACTGACGGGAGTTAAATTCAACATTTATGAATGTGAATTAGTTGATGAGTCGATTCTACATAAAGATGGCGTTGATCCTTTGATTGGAGAATCAATAGATGGAGTCTATACCGTACCGAATACGGCATTGAATTACAATACAATCTATGAAGTTCAAGAGACAGAAACGGTTGAAGGCTATATTCGTGATACGACACCACATTATATTATGTGTGTTAAAAAAGAAAAGAATGGAAAGTATTCAGATACTGTACAAGCGTATATAGATTATTGTACAAATCAGAATATGTTGTCGAAATATAAAGTGGCATATGATTTGCAGTCATTTAATCTCGAGATTTATAATGCACAGAAAGGAATTATAGTTAAAAAAGCATTTAAAAACAATGCAGCCGGAACAGATTCAAAACCGGTGAGTGGAATCTATTGGTTCGGTCTTTATAATAATGAAGGCGGAACAGGTGCTCCACTGGAGACGGTTTCTATCGAGTACAGTCCGGGTGATACAGCAGAGAAGACAGCGAAGTTTAAGAATCAAAATATAAATCAAATATATTATGTATTCGAGTTGGATGACAATAAACAACCGATTAAAGCTTCACATGAAGCAACAATAAACAACTTGCAGTATACCGTAGAGTATTCTACAGAAGGAAATTCAAATGGAGAGAATACGATTGGAAATGCTGCTAAATGTGGTGATACGGTGATTGTAACAAATCAGAGCCAAACCAAAATACTACCTTCGACAGGTAGTTGTGGAACCCTTCTTTACAGAGTGGCAGGAACGCTAATGATATTCTGTGCGGGACTGTTCATGCTGATAAGATATACAAAAAAATAATAAAAGAGAGAGTATACTTCCCTGCCCTGAAAAAATCGGGGGGGGGGGGGTAACGGAAAAACAAGGAGGAAGAATAATGAAGGTTATTAAGAAGATTACTGCCATAATGCTCTCAATTATGATGGTGTTAGGAATGTGTAGCGTGGTAGGAGCTGATACTAGTGAGCCTAATTCAGGTAGAATTGATGAGGTACCAGGAAGCATTAGTATTAGTAATGCTAAAGCAGGTGAAACATATAAAATTTACAGATTGTTGAATTTGGATAGTTATAAATACACACAGGATCAACAAAAGCAAGAGGGTAATTATTCATATACATTCAGAGAAGATAACAAATGGAAGGAATTTTTTACAGAGAATACAACAGTAAAAAACTATTTTGAAATAGTTGATAAAAAATATGTTACTGTCACAAATGAAGGAAAAGACAAAGGTGAAGAGATTGCTCGAGAGGCATTAAAGTATGCAGAAGAAAAGCAGATTTCTGCTGATGGAACAAGTGAAGCAGAGAATGATGGAACTCTTACATTTTCAAATTTGAGATTAGGATACTATTTGGTTGAATCAACTGTAGGCTCACTTTGCAGTCTTGATACAACGAATCCAACACAGATAATGGCGGTTAAGCATACTGAACCAACTGTAACAAAAAAAGTAATTACTAATGAAGGACCGAGCGATTTCAATACAGTAAATATTGGAGATACTTTTACATTTCAAACAGAAATAACAGTAGAACAAGGTGCGAAAAACTATGTTCTGTATGATGAAATGGATGCGGGGTTAGAATTAGTAGAATTATATGGAAAGATAGTGGCAATTAATAATGAAGATAACGACGTCCCTGAAGCTGAAGAGTATACAGTTGTGCGTAACAACTCCAATGGAAAAGATGGATTTACGTTAACTTTTACAGACTCGTATATACAAAAACAGAGAGTTGGTAGCAAAATAACAATAATGTATCATGCAAAGGTAAAAGAAGATGCTCCTATGGATACAGCAATGATAAATGATACTTACTTAAAATATGGTGCTAAACAGGAGACGGCACATTCTGAAACTAAAACATACACATTTAAAATTCCAGTATTTAAATATACAGGAACAAATACACCGCTTTCAGGAGCAAAATTCAAGTTATATACTAATGAAAACTGTGCGGATAATACAGAGGTTAAGCTAAAGAAAGTTGATGATAATAATTATAGATATTCGGAAAGCGAGGGAGTCTTGTTAGAATCCCCAACAAGTGGAATCTTTAATATTAATGGTTTGCAGGCTGGAACATATTATCTCAAAGAAGTTGAAGCACCAGTAGGATATAACAAATTGAATGAACCAATTAAAATTACAGTTCAGTTAGACGGGGCAAAAAATAAGCATATGTTCGTGGATAACAATACAAAAAATATTGATCAAGTTAACGTAGAAAACAAATCCGGCTCCCTCCTTCCATCCACAGGTGGTATGGGTACAACTGTATTCTACATCGCAGGAGCTTTATTAGTACTTATTTCTGGTGTTGTACTGATTGCAAAGAAGAGAACAGACTCTAAATAAAGAAAGAATAGTTACTAATCGCACGTAGTGTGAACAGTAACAGAATTAAATTTGTTGTAAGGGGAATGGGAAGCATTCCCTTTACAACAGTAAGGAGAGGGTTGTAAGAGCAAGATGAAAAAACAGATATCAACGATTATTACCGTGATTGTTTTTGTTACAGGCCTGTCCTTACTGTTGTATCCAACAGTGAGTAATTATTGGAATTCATTGCATCAGACGAAGGCCGTTGCAAATTATTCGGATGCGATGGAAAAGATGAGCAGAAAGAAAAAGCAGGATGCGATTGATGCGGCGAAGGCATATAATGAAGCCCTTTTATCGAATGCCGGGCGTTTCACACCGACGGAAGAAGAACTGAATACTTACAAAAGTTTATTGAATGCGGATGGTACGGGGATGATGGGGTACATTGAGATTCCTGAGATTCGTTGTGAACTTGCTATTTATCATACGGTAGAGGAGTCAGTCTTGCAGGTTGGAATAGGGCATCTGGAAGGCTCCAGTTTGCCGGTAGGCGGAAGTGGAACGCATTGTGTCTTGTCCGGGCACAGAGGATTTCCGAGTGCACAGCTTTTTACAAAGCTGGATCGATTGAAGAAGGGAGACATTTTCACGCTTCATGTATATGATCAGGTATTGACATATGAGGTGGATCAGATTGCGATTGTAGAGCCGGAGGATTATGGACTTCTTCAGATTGAGGAAGGACAGGATTTGTGTACTTTATTTACTTGTACGCCTTATGGTATTAATACGCATCGTTTGTTGGTACGTGGACACAGGATCGAGAATCGTGCAGGAAGTGATGTGAGAGTTACATCAGATGCGGCGAAGGTAAGTAGTATACTGGTTGCAGTATGTATTGCCATTCCTCTTTTAATCATCAGTTTCCTTGTAGCGGATTGGTCCGCTAGTCGTTCGAAGAAAAAGAATAAGAAATAAATCAATCAGTGGGAGGGAGAACATGCGAAGTCCAAAGAAAAGAATCTGCCACAGAGACAGGAATTATATGATATATGTGCTGACGTTTCTCATTGCTCTGACTGGGATGCTCGGAATCTCAAAGGGGAGTCCGGTTCTGGCAGCGGAAGAAGAGAGTACACAGAAGGGAAGTATTTCGATTGTCTGCCCGGTTGAGGGGATGGAATTGTCTCTGTACCGTGTGGCAGAGTATGAGGAGTCAGGAAGCTTTACATTGACGGAACGATTCCGGAAGTATCCGGTCTCATTGGAGCAGAAGAGCCAGGAGGGATGGCAGGGTGCAGCGGATGCACTGGCGGACTATATCAGACGTGATGGAATCACAGCAGATGCAGTGCTTGTATCAGGTTCGGACAGGAAAGTATGTTTTACAGAGCTTAATCGGGGACTTTATCTTGTGCTGGGACAGACAACAGAGCTGCAGGAAGATGGCAAGACACAAATCTATGAGCCACAGACAGCATTGATCGCATTGCCGGATGGTTCGCAGGGAACTTCAGAAGGGACAGATCCGTATCAGGTAACAGCGGTTCTAAAGTTCGAGAAGAATGACAAACCGGAAGAACCGAAGACGAAGGTTCATGTATTGAAGGTATGGAAGCAGGATCAGGAGAAGGATCGCCCGGATTCTATCGCGGTTGATTTGTTACAGACAGATGCAGAAGGGAAGACAAAGGTCGTTGACCGCCAGACACTTACGAAAGAAAATCAGTGGTCCTATACATGGAAAAATCTTTCTACGCTGATGCGCTGGAGTGTGACAGAGGCAGAGGTGCCGAAGGGCTATACAGTTGCAGTTTCACGTGAAGGGGATACAGTTGTATTAACAAATACAGCAAAGAAGTCAGGAAAGTCGGATGGAGAAGCGAATCCACCATCGAAGAAGCCGACGGATAAGACAACAAATAAAACGACAGGCAAAACATCAGACAGGCTTCCACAGACAGGACAGCTCTGGTGGCCGGTACTTGTGCTTTTGTTTGCAGGTGCGACCTGTCTGCTGGTGGGAAGAGTTTTACGGGATAGAAAAGAAGAGAAGAATTGATGAGCAAGAAGAAAAAGAATCAGATAGGAAAGATATTTACAATCACAGGGTTGCTGCTTTTCGCAGCAGCCCTTGCTCTTTCTGCATACAATTTCTGGGATGGTTATCGGGCAGAGCAAAGCAGAGAGAAGCTGTTGGAAGAATATAGAGATAAGAACCAGAACATTTCTGATGAGGGAGAGCAGGCAGAAGAATCTGACGGACAGATACCGGATTATCAGCTGAATCCGGAGATGGAGATGCCGGAGATCGCATTAGAAGATCTGGACGGCGCGGCATGCATCGGAGTGCTTGAGATACCAGAGATTGATCTGAAGCTTCCGGTATTGAGCAAATGGAGCTACCCACTTTTGAAGAAAGCACCTTGCCGTTATTCGGGAAGTGCTTATCTGGATAACCTTGTGATCGCGGCACACAATTACAGAACACATTTCGGAAAGTTAAAAGAACTTGAGACCGGTGACGAGGTAATCTTCACAGATGCAGCCGGAAACCGGTTCGAATACAAAGTGGCGGTGGTAGAAGCATTGACTCCACAAAGTGTGGAAGATATGACAAGCGGAGAGTGGGCGCTGAGTTTGTTCACCTGTACGCTGGATGGAAAGAACAGGGTGACGGTGCGGTGTGACTTCAATGTTTTACCATAGTGAATTTTGTTATAGAATGGCGCTTAATCAGCTATAATTTGTATAAGATTAGTCTATTCTAATCTGAAAGGAAAAATGTTATACTAAAGGAAATGAATAATATGAGGCTATCATCTTATGAAATTATTAGTAACTGGAAACATCGGATATATCACAACTGAATTTATTAAGGAGGCCTTCCCGGAGTGTCAGATTCTCCTGCTTGGAGAGACTGCATTAAAGTCAGATCGTCGCAAGGGGATATCGGTACATCCAATGCCACACGCAGAGAAGGAATTTGAAGATATCTTTAAGACTTATGAATTTGAGGGTGTGATTTATTTTTCTAATTATCTCACCCTTCATGGGAAGAAAGACGGTGAGCTTGAGACTTTACGTAAAGTATTACATTATTATAAAGGAAATACGAATTCACGATTGCTGTATATTACCGGTCCGGAGGGTTTGTATGAAGAAACGACCGGAAAGACATTGATGGTTCGTACCGTAGAGGAGTTCTGCAGACAGTATTGCGAACTGCATCAGATTTCTGTTAAGATTCTGCGTGCGCCGTATCTTTATTCCGGCACTTACGAGGAGGATTATTTCTTTCAATTATTTTCGAATGCACTCCATCAAAAGTCGATCCTCTTTGAAGAAGCACCATCTCAGGAAATGTATTTTCTTGCTCTGAGTGATCTTGCGGACCTGTTATATAAGATTTTTGATAACTGGAATGAGGAGAGTACTTATCTTCAGATTCCGCAAGTGTTTCATTTTACCTTTGAACAGCTCGGAGAAAAGCTTAAGCAGATATTTCCATTCGCACACATTACATATCTTGCAGATGCGATGATTCAGGAGAGAATAGTCACTGACAAGATATTGAGGAATGAATATGGCTGGTTTCCGAAGATTTCTCTGTTGGAAGATCTCTCGGAAATATATGCACAGTATTGTCAGAAGACAAATTATAAGATCCGAAAGATAGATGCTTTGAAGAGCTTTCTCAACAGTCATGCGACAGTTGTAAGAATCATCGAGCTGTTGCTCACATTTTTTGTGTTCGAGGTACTGAACCGAGTGGCAGGGAATCAGGTGCAGTTTGAGATGATCGATCTGCGGCTGGTATATATCGTGCTGTTCAGCAGTTTATACGGTATTAATTATGGACTCGCATCAGCAGGACTGGAATCCCTTTCGCTGTTGGCGGCATATGCAAAGACGGGAATCGGATGGACAACACTTTTTTACGAACCGTCGAACTGGATTCCATTTATCTTTTATTTCGCTGTCAGTGCAATCTGTGGATATGTACGATTGAAGAACACTGAGAATGTTCGGTTTATGAAAGCGGAAAATAAACTTATTTTAGATAAATTTTTATTTGCGCGGGAAATGTATCAGGAGACGCTTCGGGATAAGCGTCAGTACAAGAAGCAGATTCTGGGAAGTCGAGACAGTTTTGGTAAGATTTTTGACATTACGAAAAAACTTGATGTCTTTCTTCCGCAGGATCTTTTTATCGAAACGCTTCATGTGATGGAATCTGTTCTTGAGAATCATACGATTGCAATCTATTCGGTGGGAAAGAAAAAGCAGTTCGGACGACTTACGATCGCATCACAAGGAATGAAAGATGTGTTTGCTAATTCTATTTGTATGAAGGATTATCTGGAGGCAAATGAGGCAGTAGAAGCCGGAAATGTATGGGTAAACCGGGAGTTCCTGGAAGGATATCCAATGTGTATGAAAGGAATTCAAAAAGACGGAGAGCTCGTGATGCTGATTTTTATTCAGGATGTAAAGGGCGAGCAGCTTTCTCTTTATTATCTGAATTTGTTCCAGGTTCTCAGTGGTCTGGTGGAGACCGCTCTTTTGCGTGCGCTGGAATACCAGGAAGCGGTTAAGAGCAGGCAGTATGTGGCAGGTACAAGTACATTGAAACCAGAGTATTTTGAAGAGAGATTGTATTCATTTCACGCTATGAGAGAAGAACAGCTGGCATCCTATACGCTTCTAAAGCTGGATTATCCGCAGATGTCACTTGCAGAGGCGGATGCAGTACTGCAGAAGTCTGTCCGTGAAAATGATGTCTGGGGAATTTCTGAAAAAGAAGAGCTGTTTCTCATTCTTTCGCAGACGGACAGGAAAGTATTGCCGATCATTCTTGCAAGACTGGAGAAGGGCGGATTTATATGTCATGAAATCGATGCTGTCGAGAGTGCGGATTAAGTGAAAAAAGAAAGAGAAGCGAAGAATTATTGCCGGTCGCAACAGATTGTGACCGGCATATTTGTGGGAGAGATATTATGATTCAAACAGTGCTTGGGATACTTCTGATCCTATTACATATTGTTTGTTGTGTATTGGTCTGGATGGGAATAAAGACACATTTTCTGAAAGTGAAAAAATATCTGATCGGACTTGTAGTTTTTGTTCCTTTCTGGGGGACGATATGTGTGCTGCTTTTGCATTTGCAGAGGCTGACGAAAAGAGACAATAGAATAGAGCCGGGAGTGGAAAAGCTTCGTGTGAATGAAGAGATTTATAAAAATATTTTTCAGGCAGCTTCGGATATGGATGAGAAGATTGTTCCGCTGGAGGAAGCACTTCTGATCAATAAGCCGGGGGTACGACGTGAGCTGATCATGGATGTGCTAAACGACGATCCGGAAGAATACATGGACATTCTGAAACAGGCTCGTATGAACGAAGATGTAGAGGTGGTTCATTATGCGATCACAGCTATGGTTGAGCTCTCTAAGGAGTATGACTTCCGGTTGCAGAAACTGGAAAAACTGTATGCGGCATCTCCGAATGATCCTGAAGTTCTGGATCAGTATTGTAATTTTATGGAAGAATATCTGAATCAGGGGATTCTGGAAGCACAGATGGAGAAAGAACAGCGAGTTCGTTATATCCGGCTTTTGAATCAAAAGCTGAAGATAAAAGCAACGCTCCATACATGTGTGTGCCTGTTTAAAAATCTGATGAAAAACGGAGATTATGTTCAGGCGGGAGAAATTCTGGAACTTATGGATCAGAAATGGCATCACAGAGAAGAATTCTGGACTCTGAAGATACAGTATCTGGCGGAACGTAAAATGGCATCCGAGTTGCAGAAGTGTTTAAGACAGATGCAGGAGGAACACATTTATCTGTCTTCCAAGAGTAAGGAGGCATTGGATTTTTGGTTAGATTAAAATCATTGAAAACATTTCCGTTTAAAAGCATGTTAGTAATCCTGTGCGTCTTTATGATGATGGCAGTTGTTCTTTTTGCTGAACGAAGTGGTATTCAATATACAGAAAAGAATAGAAAAGTTGCGTATCTCGATCGAGAAGAAGTAGTCACCGAACAGACGGCTGTGAAGTCGCTTACGAAGACCTGTCTGGTCATTCGCAACAGTGCGGATGAAGCAAGTGAACAGGCCTGGACACAGTTTCAGCAAATATTTAAAGATATGAAGGTTGGGACGGATGTAGTCGATCTGCAGAGTGATTCTGTGATCCCTGACTATGATGAGTATGAAACAGTGGTTGTATTATTAAGTGATATCAGTCCATTGAAAGAGAAACTTTTGGAACTGTGTGACTGGGTTTCGGAAGGTGGAAATGCGCTCTTTGCGATGACTCTTCAGAAAACGGCATATACGTCGATAATAGAGCAGAAGCTTGGAATTATTTCTTCAGGTTATGAAAATACGGTTGTAGACAGTATTTATTTTGAACCGGATTTTATGCTTGGCGGCGGGCAGGCTTATGAAATCACAGATCCATATGATTCTGCCTGGTCAGTGCAGTTGAGTGAGCAGGCGAAGGTTCATGCGCAGGTAGAGGATGAAAACGGTCAGCCGGTTATCTGGGAAAATCAATATGGAAAAGGAAAGTTTGTAGTAGATAATTTTGGATTGTATGAGAAGGCCGTCCGTGGATTTTATGCAGCGTCTTACAGTCTTCTTACGGATGTCGGTATCTATCCGGTGATCAATGGATCAACCTTTTATCTGGATGACTTCCCGTCACCGGTTCCAAATGGAGACGGTACTTATGTGAAACGTGATTATGAGATGAGCATCAGCAATTTTTATATGAACGTATGGTGGCCGGACATGCTGGAACTTGCCTCTGATCATGGTATCCGTTATACAGGTGTGATGATTGAGAACTATGGGGATGCGACAGACGGGACGATCGAGAAGCAGAAAGATACCAAACGCTTCGAATATTTTGGAAATATGTTGCTCCATCAGGGCGGGGAGCTTGGATATCATGGATACAATCATCAGCCGTTAAGCCTCCCAAATACGGACTATGGCGATGTGCTTCCATATGACACCTGGAAAAATCAGTCGGCGATGAAAAAGGCTGTAAAGGAACTGGTACGATTTGGCGATAAAATATTTCCAAGCACATCGATGTCGGTTTATGTACCACCGTCCAATGTATTGTCGGCAGAAGGTAGGAGAATGCTTGCAGAGGATTTTCCGCAGATCAGGACGATCGCCAGTAACTATTTCACCGGTGAGTTTGCTTATGTGCAGGAATTTGAAGTGGCGGAGGACGGTATTGTGGAACAGCCTCGTATCATTTCAGGTGCGATCATTGATAGCTATATGAAGATGGCAGCATTGTCTGAATTGAACATGCATTTTGTGAACAGCCATTTTATACATCCGGATGATCTTCTGGACGAAGATCGTGGTGCGGCACTTGGCTGGGAAAAATTGAAAGGGAACTTAAGTGATTATATGGACTGGCTGGATGATTCAGCACCGTCCTTGAGACAGCTTACAGGTTCGGAACTGTCCGGCGCGATCCAGCGCTACGGAGCGGTCACATTTACAAAGACAGTGACAGATCAGGAGATCAGACTGGAACTCGACAATTTTTATGATGAAGTGTATTTTATGGTGCGGATCAACGAAGGAACACCGGGAGATGTTTCGGGAGGAAAACTTACGCATTTGACCGGAAATCTCTATTTGCTCAAGGCAAAGGAGCCGACTGTAACCATCGAGAAAACAGAATAAAATACGAAGCAGTAAAATGCGGCAGATAAGGAGTTAGTTGTGAGAATCTGTCTTATATTAGAGGGGTGTTATCCCTATGTGTTTGGCGGTGTATCCACATGGATGCATCAGTATATCAATGAAATGAAAGAGCATGAGTTTGTTCTGTGGGTAATCGGAGCAAATGCGAAGGATCGAGGAAAATTTGTCTACGAACTTCCTGAAAATGTCGTCGAGGTCCATGAGGTTTTCCTGGATGATGCCCTGAGGCTGAAGGATTCAGGGAAAATGCTTCATGCTTTTACGAAGGAAGAAAAGAACAGCTTAAAGGAGCTGATGCTGTGCAAACGTCCGGACTGGGAGGTTTTGTTTCATCTCTATTATGACCAGAAACTGAACCCGATGTCCTTTTTGAAAAGTGAAGAGTTTTTGAATATATTGACAGAGTGCTGTATAAAAGATTATCCATATACTCCGTTTGCGGATGCATTTCACACGATGCGCTCTATGCTGCTTCCGGTTCTTTATCTGATGGGAAGTGAAGTGCCTAAGGCAGATGTTTATCACGCGATCTGTACGGGGTACGGAGGACTTCTTGCGTGTCTCGGCGGATATGTCTATAAGAAGAAAGTGCTTTTGACGGAGCATGGAATTTATACAAGAGAGCGTGAAGAAGAGATCATCCGTGCAAAATGGGTACAGCCGGCATTTAAAAAGCAGTGGATTGCCTTCTTTTATATGTTGTCGGATATTATTTATACGAGAGCCTTTTCTGTCTCAGCGTTGTTTACCAATGCTATGCTTGCACAGATTCAGATGGGATGTGACAAGGAAAAATGTCGTGTAGTTGAGAATGGAATCAATTACGAACGACTCTCTTCTATTCCGTTAAAAGAAGAAGACGGATGGGTTGATATTGGCGCAGTTGTGCGTCTGGCACCGATCAAGGATATCAAGACAATGATTTATGCGTTTTATGAGTTGTGTACGAAAAGAGATCATGTGCGCCTCCATATTATGGGAGGCGTTGATGATGAGGAATATGCGCAGGAATGCTATGCGCTGGTCGATCAGCTACATTTGGAAAATGTGATCTTTACAGGTCGTGTGGATATTATTTCCTATATGGAAAAGCTGGATTTTACAATTTTGACGAGTATATCAGAAGGACAGCCGTTGTCTGTCCTGGAATCATTTGCCGCAAGGCGTCCTTGTGTGACTACGGATGTGGGCTGTTGCAGGGAACTTCTGGACGGGAACGAGGAGGACTGTTATGGATCCGTAGGATATTGTGTTCCGCCAATGTATCGTGAGGGACTTGCGCAGGCAATGGATCAGATGTGTGCTTCCAGAACGCGAAGACTTCGTATGGGCGCAAATGCACAGAAACGGGTAAAGGCGTATTATCGAAAAGAAGAAATGATTGAAAAGTATCGGAAAATGTATCGGGAGGTGGAAGAGGCAGATGGCCGGAATCGGATTTGAGTTAAAGAAATTATTCCAGAAAAGTGGAATTGCATCGACTGCGAAAGCCTATGGATATGCTGGAATTATCTGTACAGGTCCGATGTTGCTTGGTATTGTATTGCTGGTTGGGATTACCTTTATCTGTGATCATACCGGCGCGACAAGGCATAACCGGGAACTTTTAAACTGTATGATTACTTATACACTTCTCGCTTCGCTGACTGTGACAAGCTTCTTTTCTATGGTTGTGACGAGATATATTGCGGATATGTTGTATGAAGAACGACATGAAACAGTGCTTCCTTCCTTCTGGGGATCGACAACGATTCTGCTTGTTGTAGGAGGGATCATGTATGGAATTTTTCTTTTATTTTCCGGAATTAATCTGATCGACCAGTTTTTGTGTCTGGAGTTTTTCGGAGAATTAATCGTCACATGGAATGCGATGAGTTATCTGACCGCGATAAAGGATTATAAAGGGATACTTCTATCGTTTGTGTCGGCAGTGACAGTGTCGCTTTTGATTGGAGTTCTACTGGTTTTGATCGGAATTCCACATGTAGAGGCAATGATGATTGCTGTAACGATCGGATATGGGATCATGCTTCTGTGGGATGTGACACTGCTATACCGTTATTTTCCACAGAGTGAGAGCAGTGCATTTTTCTTTCTGCGATGGGTGGATCAATTCCTTCCGCTTGCTTTTATAGGCTTGTTTACGAATATCGGACTTTTTGCACATTTGGTTATTATGTGGTGTAGTCCGATCCATGTACATGTACAGGGGTTATTCTATGGTGCTCCGTATCACGATGTCCCTGCAATGATCGCATATCTGACGATTCTTATAACGACAGTTAATTTCGTTGTGTCGGTGGAAGTGAATTTCTATCCGAAATACAGGAATTACTACAGTCTGTTTAATGACAGAGGAGAAATTAAAGATATTTTACAGGCAGGAAACGAGATGAAAGAAGTTTTGAATATGGAGCTGAAGTATACGGCACTGAAGCAGCTTCTTACAACGGCATTGGCGCTTTCTGTAGGACAGCTTCTCCTGACCTATCTTCCGCTTGGGTTTAATGATCTTATGGAAGGCTATTTCAGGACACTGTGTGTCGGTTATGGACTTTATGCGGTTGCTAATACAATGATGCTGATCCTACTGTATTTTACAGATTATAAAGGAGCATTATATGCAACAGGAATGTTTGCGGCGTGTACGACAGGATTTACCTGTATATCTCTATTTTTCCCGCAAGTATACTATGGCTTTGGATTTTTACTTGGAAGTGCAGTATTCTTTCTGATCTGTACGCTGCGGCTTGGATATTTTATTAAAAAACTTCCGTATTATATTTTGAGTGTACAACCAATCGTGGCGGAAGATAAAACAGGATTTTTCACACGGTTAGGATGCTTTCTGGAAGAGAAAATAGAAAGGGGAGACGAGCTTGAAAAATTATAAATCAATTGCACTGGGATGTGCCCTTTTATTAGGAATGTCCTGTTGCCTGACGGGATGTACAGCTTCGGGGAGAACAGGGAATGCTTCAGAAACAAAGACAGAGCAACAAGAAACAATAGAAAAGGCCGAGACACAGGATATCAATGACGTTCATCTTCGAGATAAGGATAGCCTCTATGAAAATGATGACGAGACGAGTGTTGTGACAATGTATCTTACGGTTTCTCAAGGAAATTCTTCAGAGGGTACGAATCATACCTGGAAGGAAATCAACAGTTATTCGGCTTATGATTATGACAAAATGGGAGTAGACCGTTACCAGACAGCGGCGCTCCTCCAGGTTGGAGATGAGTCTGGTCCACAGAGTGGAGAGGTTGGTTACGGTGAAAATGTGCCGAATGCGACGGTGCAGATCAGAGGGCAGACTTCAAGCAGTAATGCACAGAAAAATTATAAGATAGAACTGAAAAAGAATAAAGGAACCTGGCGAGGACAGCGTACGATCAACCTGAATAAACACCAGACAGAGGGAATGCGTTTCCGCAATAAGCTGTCTTATGATCTTTTGAAGGGAATCCCACAGTTGATGTCTCTCAGGACCCAGTTCGTACATTTGTATGTGCGAGATCTCACCGAAGGGAACAACACGGAATTTCAGGATTATGGACTGTATACGCAGGTGGAGCAGCTCAACAAGACGGGAATGAAGAATCATGGAATGGATTCAAATGGGCAGTTGTATAAGATCAATTCATTTGAGTTTTACCGTTATGAAGATGTGATAAAAAAAGAAGACGATCCGACCTATGATCAGACAGCATTTGAAAAGCTTCTGGAGATCAAGGGAGATTCTGACCATACGAAATTGATCCAGATGCTTACGGATCTGAATGATAATTCAAAATCGATTGGTAATATCCTGGATCAATATTTTGACAGAGAAAATCTGACGTATTGGATGGCATATCAGATCCTGACCGGAAATGTAGATACGCAGAACCGTAATACATATTTATATAGTCCACAGAATTCAAATACCTGGTATTTGATTGCGTGGGACAATGATGGATCATTTATGAGAACGGAATATAGTATTCAAAATCGTTCCGATCAGGGAAGCTGGGAATGTGGAATCAGTAATTACTGGGGAAATGTTCTTTTTCAGAGATGTCTGCAGTCCGAGGAGTTTCGTGAGGAACTTGATGCGGCGATCCAGGATCTGAGATCCTATCTCAGCGTAGAGCGGATCAGCAGTATGATAGAGAAATATCGTACAGTGACGCAGAAGTATTTGTATCAGATGCCGGACCAGATGAATGCACCGCTGACCGAAGCTCAATATGATACAGTTGCATCGGCAATCCCTTCCGAGGTGGAACAAAATTATGAGCTCTATAAGGAGAGTCTGGAAAAACCAATGCCATTTTATATTGGAGTACCGGTGATCGAGGGGAATACCTTGAAGCTGAATTGGGATGCGTCCTATGATTTTGATGCGGAGACAATTAAGTATACGGTTGAAGTGGCGAAAGACTATCAGTTTAATGAGATTATATTCCGTCAGGACGGTCTTCTGATTCCGGAAGCGGAGACGACAGTTCCGTCAGACGGACAGTATTTCGTCCGTGTCCGTGCGACAAACGAATCTGGAAAGACGCAGGATGCATTTGATTATTATGTAACCGATGATGGGAAAAACTATGGTATGAAATGCTTCTACATTACAGGCGGACAAAATGTTGAGGAAGATATTTATGAAGAATGATTTATCAAAAGAACGCTTCCGTAATGAATGGAAATATCTGATCAGTACCAGTGAAAAAGAACTGCTGGAGCTGAGGATGAAGCATTTGCTGAAAAAGGATCCAAATGCAAAGGGAAATGGTTATATGATCCGCAGTCTTTATTTTGAAGATTATTTCAACAGTGCTTATGCGGAAAAGGAATCGGGTGTCCTGATGCGAAAAAAATATAGGATCCGTATTTATGATTGTAGTGACCGTTCAATCAAACTGGAGCGGAAGAAGAAATTCGGAAGTTATATTTATAAAGAAAGCGCTCCGCTGACAAAAGAAGAATTCTACAGGATTCTTGATGGGGATTATCAATTTTTATTAAAGAGTCCCTATCCACTGTGCAGAGAATTTTATGTGGAATGCGTCAGCAATCTTATGCGTCCGCGCACAATCGTTGACTATGACCGTGTACCGTGGATCATGGACGAGGGGACAGTCAGGATTACATTTGACAGTGATGTGCGTGCGGCGGTCGGAAGTTATGACATCTTTGATCCGTCTCTTCCGACACTGTCTGTGCTGGAACCGGGGAAGCTGGTCATGGAAGTGAAATTCACAGAGATGCTTCCACAGATCGTGCGTGATCTGCTTCCGCCAAATGCACAGGAATTCACAGCAGTATCGAAATATATACTCTGTTATGAAAAGTCACAGTACTTACATGGGTTTGAATATTGGAATGAAACACAGGAGAGAAAACGATTATGAGTGTACAAGATATGATTAAGAAGTCGGTGCTGGAATCCGGCGTGTTTGACAGTTTTAATGCACCGAAGATGGCAATTTCGCTGATCGTGGCGTTGCTTCTCGGAGCAGTGATCTATATGGTTTACAGCAAGTTTTATGTAGGGGTGATCTTCTCTCGGAGCTTTGCAGTTACGTTGGTCGGCATGACACTTCTCACTTGCATGGTTACTCTGGCGATCAGTACGAACATTGTGATTTCACTTGGTATGGTCGGAGCGTTGTCTATCGTTCGTTTCCGTACAGCGGTGAAAGATCCGATGGATCTGCTCTATCTTTTCTGGGCGATCACTACAGGAATCACGACCGGAGCAGGAATGTATCCGTTGGCGCTGATTGCAGCAGTGGTTATGATCCTTATGATCTATCTGTTTTATCATAAGCAGCAGAAAGGCAGAATCTATATCGCCGTGATCCATTACCAGGGAGATGAGGCAGGTGATGAAATTATCCGCAGCTTTGGAAAAATAAAATATTTCATAAAGTCAAAGACGATGCGTGGAGAGAAGACGGAGATGGCGGTTGAGGTGTTCTGCCGGCAGAATGAGCTTGATTTCACAGAGAAGATCCGGAAGATCACGAATGTAGAAGATATTACATTGATCCAGTATAATGGAGAGTATCACGGATAAAATGAATTTTGTTGGAAACTTATTGCAGTAAAAGCCATTATTTATCTGATTTATGCAACAAATTGCAGGAGACGGTTATTTTATTGACCGTCTCTTTTTTGTGTGATATAACCTAATCATAGCAAACAACAAACGTTTGCATAGAAAGAAATGAACAATGCGCGTTGTTAGGAAACATTAAAAATCATGTTATCTCATACAAGAAAAAGGAGACAATAAAAATGGCAAAAGTAAAAACATTCAAGACAATTTTCCCAGCAGTATCTGTACCGCTTAATGACGATTATTCTATCAACGAACCAGAATTCAGAGCATACTTAAGATGGATCAAAACATTCTACGGAAAAGGAATGGACGGACTTGTATGTAACGGACATACAGGAGAGATCACAGGGCTTACAAGAGCAGAGAGAAAACGTGTCGTAGAGATCTGTGCAGAAGAGTGTGGAGACGTTATGACAATCATCTCCGGTGTTAACTGCGAGAACACAGCAGAGTCTATCGAGATGGCAAAAGAAGCGAAAGAAGCAGGAGCTGACGGAATTCTTCTTATGCCACCACATATGTGGCTGAGATTCGGTATGAACCCGGATGCACCGTTCGAGTATGTAAAAGATGTTGCAGAGGGAGCTGACATCGACATCATCATCCACCTGTATCCGGCAACAAGCAAAGCTTTCTACCCGGTAGAGACACTGATCAAAATGTGCAAAGAGATCGATCATGTAAAATGTATCAAGATGGGAACACGAGTTACATCTATCTACGAGCATGACGTACGTCTTCTTCGTCAGGAGTGCCCGGACATCTCTCTTATCACATGTCATGACGAGACACTGTGCGTAAGCTGGTTCCCGGGAATGGACGGAGCTCTGATTGGATTCGCAGGATGCGTACCGGAGATCATCTGCCCGGCAAGAGAAGTATTTGCGAACCCAGACAAACATACATTAAAAGAAGCTCAGGATTGGTCAGATCGTATCTACCACATTTCCCAGGCAATTTATGGAGGCGGACAGCCATCAGGTGAAGCTCATGCAAGACTGAAAGAAGCTCTGAAACAGAGAGGAATCTTCAAGTCAGCACTTATGAGAAAACCAGTTCTTCCGCTGAACGATGAAGAGAAAGCATGGGTAGCTCTCGGCCTTGAGAGAAGCCAGCTTCCGGAAGTAGACATGACACAGTTCGAAGACTAAGAAACATACTGCAATAATTCTGCCATGTTATTATAAGATAAAATATGCCTTTTAGAGGAGGCTGCCGCTTTAACAATAAAATTGCGAAGCGGCAGCTTCCTTTTTGCCTTTTCGTTAAAATTATCTTTTTAAACTAATTTTTCAGTCTTTATGCAGTTTGTTGTGCAAATACACAATAAATTGCATGAAAATGGCAGGCGAATTGGATTTATGCAACAAATTGCAGGAGAGGCCTGATTCGTTGACCAGGTGTTGCATTGTGTGATATAACCTAAACATAGCAAACAACAAACGTTTGTAATATGAAAAATGAACAATGCGCAAAGTTCTGGAAATTGATAATAATGAAATTCGGAAGAAAAAGGAGACAATAAAAATGGCAAAAGTAAAAACATTCAAGACAATTTTCCCAGCAGTATCTGTACCGCTTAATGACGATTATTCTATCAACGAACCAGAATTCAGAGCATACTTAAGATGGATCAAAACATTCTACGGAAAAGGAATGGACGGACTTGTATGTAACGGACATACAGGAGAGATCACAGGGCTTACAAGAGCAGAGAGAAAACGTGTCGTAGAGATCTGTGCAGAAGAGTGTGGAGACGTTATGACAATCATCTCCGGTGTTAACTGCGAGAACACAGCAGAGTCTATCGAGATGGCAAAAGAAGCGAAAGAAGCAGGAGCTGACGGAATTCTTCTTATGCCACCACATATGTGGCTGAGATTCGGTATGAACCCGGATGCACCGTTCGAGTATGTAAAAGATGTTGCAGAGGGAGCTGACATCGACATCATCATCCACCTGTATCCGGCAACAAGCAAAGCTTTCTACCCGGTAGAGACACTGATCAAAATGTGCAAAGAGATCGATCATGTAAAATGTATCAAGATGGGAACACGAGTTACATCTATCTACGAGCATGACGTACGTCTTCTTCGTCAGGAGTGCCCGGACATCTCTCTTATCACATGTCATGACGAGACACTGTGCGTAAGCTGGTTCCCGGGAATGGACGGAGCTCTGATTGGATTCGCAGGATGCGTACCGGAGATCATCTGCCCGGCAAGAGAAGTATTTGCGAACCCAGACAAACATACATTAAAAGAAGCTCAGGATTGGTCAGATCGTATCTACCACATTTCCCAGGCAATCTACGGAGGCGGACAGCCATCAGGTGAAGCACATGCAAGATTGAAAGAAGCTCTGAAACAGAGAGGAATCTTCTCTTCAGCACTTATGAGAAAACCGGTTCTTCCGCTGAATCAGGAAGAAAAAGACTGGGTAGCTCTTGGACTTGAGAGAAGCCAGCTTCCGGAAGTTGATATGACTCAGTTCGAAGATAAATAAGACGAAAATTATGATATAACTATAGATGTGGTGTCTGAAATATATACGAAAAAATCATGTTTCAGACATCACTCTTAGAACGGAGGAGCTATGACAGAAAATAACAAAAATCTGGGGATAGATGGATTTGATCCATCAAAAGTCAACAAGCTTTCTGCAAAAGAAATTTTAAAACGTGTAGGTCCTGGAATTGTCCTTACCGGAGTAGTAATCGGACCTGGTAATATTACAACATCTGCAATGATTGGTGCGAATTATGGATACAGCCTGATTTGGCTGATTATACCGATCCTGATCATGGGTGTTACATTCATGCTGACATCCTACCGTATTTCTATGTTGACAGGAATGCCAATCTTACATGCGATCAGACATTATTATGGAAAAGTTGCATCTGGATTCTGTGGTGTTGCATTATTCTTATCCTGCCTGTTCTTTACACTTGGAAATATTTCCGGAACAGGTGCAGGTATGAACCTTGTATTTGGAATCAACTGGAAATTAGGAGCACTGATCATGTTGGCAGTACTTACAGTGCTTTACTTTTCAAAAGGTGTTTATTCAAAAGTAGAAAAAGGAATTTTAGTTTGTATCATTGCTATGATATTTGCTTTCTATGCAACACTGGTTGCAACCGGCGGACCTGACTGGGGTGCAATGGGACATGGATTAACACACTGGAGTGTACCGGAAGGAAGTCTTACAACAGCACTTGCTTATATCAGTACAAATGCAGCTGTGACAGCAGGAATCTATGGAACATATCTCGGTGCTGAGAAAAAGTGGAAAAAAGAGGATTTATTTAACGGAGCAATGAAATGGGATGCAATCGCACATATTGTATCAGTTATCCTGATTTCCGGAGCGATCATGCTGGTTGGAGCAATCGTTCTGAATCCACAGGGAATTCAGATTAAAGCACCGGCACAGCTGGCAGCGCTTCTTGTTCCTTTCCTTGGAAAAGCTTCTAACATTGTAATGGGAGTTGCACTTCTCGGAGCAGGATTCTCTTCACTTCTCGGTAATACGCAGAGAGGTATGGTACTTTTAAGTGCAGGATTCGACAAAGACGTTGCACTTGAGTCCAAGCTGATCCGCTGGGGATGTATGATCACACTTGCATTTGCATGTGTAGTCTGCTTCATCTACGACGGTTCTCCGACACAGCTGATCTTCATTGCTAACATCGCAACATCAATCGCAACTCCGGTTGCAGGTCTTTTCATCACATTGATGTTCTGGAAGAAAGAAGTTCAGGCTGGATTGAAGGCACCAAGAGTACTGCAGGTTCTTATGACAGTCAGTTATCTCTTTACATTAGCAATGACAGTCTCTGCACTTGCAAATTATATTCCGAAGCTGATTGCTTCATTTTCATAAAGATCAGGAAGTATGTGTCCGCTTCTACGGTCTTATAGATAAGAATGAAAAGTCTGGTGATTATCATAACGAGATGGTTGCCAGGCTTTTGTGGCATGTTATAATAGGAAGAGTGATAATTAATCGTACGAGACAGAACAGATGCACAGGAGGAAGAGATGTTATGGCTACATTAAAGGATGTTGCAAAGCTTGCGAACGTAGATGTGAGTACGGTATCCAGAGCATTGAACAATACGTCGTATGTTCATCCGGATACGAAAAAGAAAATATTTAAAGCGGTAGAGCAGTTGAGCTATCGCCCAAATCTGCTGGCGAAAGGTTTGAAACAGGGGAAGAGACGGACGCTTGGAGTAGTTGTACCATCTGTGAATCTTTCTCTTTTTGGTGAGATTGTCCAGGGAATCGAGATGCAGGCAGGTAACAGGGGTTACAGCCTGATGATCTGCATGACAAAAGATGATCCGGATATTGAAGCAGAGTGTCTGAACCGTCTGCGCAATGGACTGGTAGACGGAATCCTGATCGCATCGACCGGACAGAACACAAGATTGATCCGTGATATCAAGGCAAATGGAGTGGCAGTTGTCCAGCTTGTCAGAAATCAGGACAGAAAATTCAGTTCAGTAGAAGCTGACTGCTTCTCCTGCGGATATGAAGCGGCAAAATATCTTTATAAGAAAGGGTGTACAAAGATTGGTTTTATCAACGGATCGACAGAGTTTACACCATATGCGGAACGTTACAGAGGATATCATAAAGCAATGAAAGAACTCGGTCTGAAGGAGTATCAGGTAGAGTCGGGACTGCCGCGTGGAAATTATTTCAAAGATGGTTATAAAGGCGTAGAGCGGCTCAAAGAGGCATTTGATGAAGTAGATGGAATCATGGTTGCTGCGGATATGCAGGGAATCGGAGTACTCCGGGCACTGAAAGAGAGCGGAAAGAAAGTGCCGAAGGAAGTCAAGGTCATCAGCCTTACCGGTCATGCAATCGGAGGAATGCTTGAGACAGCGATGACTTCCATGGAGCTGCCGGGTCGTGAGATGGGACAGAGGGCAGCGGATATGATATTAGAAGATATTGAAGCGGCGGATGATGAGAAACCAAGCGTGCAGCATATGGTGTTTGGAACGAAGTTGATTGAGCGAGAGACGACATAGAAAAAGATTCCCAAATAGGAATCTTTTTTTGAGAATAAAAAAATAAACTCCGAAATGGGAATATTTTTTGAAAAAGAGCATATAGTATGCTATACTTGGAAAAAGGGAGGGACGCTGTATGGTCGAACGTAAGGAATATTTACAAAAGCTATGGTCATGGAAAGACGAGCAGGTGATCAAGGTTGTAACTGGAATCAGGCGCTGTGGAAAATCAACATTATTAAAACAATATCAGAATAAACTAAAATCAGCTGGGGTTACAGAAGAACAAATTATATCAATTAATTTTGAAGAATTAGAAAATGAGCCATTGTTGGACTACAAGTCATTATATCAATATATTAAAGAACGACTTTGCGAAGACAAGATGACTTATATTTTTCTGGATGAGATTCAGAAGGTAACATCCTTTGAAAAAGTGGTAGATAGTCTTCATGTAAAAGAAAATATTGATATTTATATTACAGGTTCTAATGCATATATGCTTTCAGGGGATTTGGCTACACTATTAACAGGAAGATATGTTGAAATTTCTATGTTACCGCTCTCCTTTAAAGAATATGTTGAAATTACAGGAATTCTAAAAGAACAGGCATTTTCAGAATATATGAAAACCGGTGGATTTCCCTACATTGCAGTGATGGACAGAACAGATGAAAAAGTGGAGATCTATCTGGAAGGTATTTATAATACGGTGATTGTAAGAGATATTGAAGATCGTCAGTCAAGAAAAGAGATGAATTGTGGCAAGCGAAAAATCACAGACATTACATTGTTGAAGACAATTGCGCGATATCTGGCAAGTGTGATCGGAAGCCCAATTTCTATAAAAAGTATTACAAATTATTTGATTTCATCAGGTAGAAAAGTATCTGCGAATACGGTGAGTGATTATGTAGATGCGTTGACAGAATCATTTATATTTTATTCAGTAGATAGATTTGATATAGTAGGAAAACAGCTGTTAAAAGTTAATAAGAAGTTGTATATGGTTGATTTGGGGCTTCGCAATCACATTTTGCCAAGAAAGCGTTATGATCTTGGATTTTCTATTGAAAATATTGTTTTTTTTGAATTATTGCGCCGTGGGAATAAGGTGAATATAGGTAAATATGGCGCTACAGAAGTAGATTTTGTTGCTCAAAAACAAGGGGTAATCGTTTATTATCAGGTGACGGCAGATATGACAGCAGAAGAAACTTTTGAAAGAGAAATGAGACCATTACAGGAGATTAAAGACAATTATGAAAAAATTGTTTTAACACTGGATCAATTTTCGCTTGGAAATTATGATGGTATAAAAGTAATTAATGTAATAGATTGGCTTTTGGAAAATTGAAGAAAAAGTCAGGTATTCTGAATTCAGGATTCAAATTCAGAGTACCTGACTTTCTTTTGTGTAAAATCATGATTTTATCAATGAATAGCAGAAAAAAGGGAATAAATTTCATAAATAGATATGAAAATAAGAGAGTTTGTGAAAATTATTTTCTATCCTTTTCTGACAGGTTGTGTATCACAGAAGAGTGCTTTAAGATGAGTGTATTCCAAAAGAGACAAGGAAAGGAGAAGAGAAGTGTTTGATCATTTATTTAAACCGATTTCTGTGAATGGAATGATTCTGAAGAACAGGATCATAGCAACACCGACAGGTGATGATTTCGAAGAAAAGGCAATGGGTGGGGCGGCACTTGTGATTGCAGGACATGCAATCGTGGAACCTGGAAGATCCAGTTTCGCAAGTCCGGAAGAGCCATACCCGTTTGCTAAATACGAAAGAGAAGAGACAAGGAAAAAAGTGCTTAAGATTCACAGAGGTGGGGCAAAGGCCTCCGTTGAAATATTTCATGCAGGTCAGGATGCCAGAACTGTGGATTATGCAAAGGGACCATCTGCACTGATCCGTCCGGATGGGGTTGAAGTAAAAGAGATGGATGAAGAAATGATGGAGGAGACGCTCCGCTGGTATGCAGAAACAGCAGCAAGTGCGAAGAAGATAGGATTTGATTCGATTTTTCTTCATTTTGGACATGGATGGCTGCCGGCACAGTTTCTTTCCCCACATTATAATCATCGCACAGATATTTATGGGGGGAGTATTGAAAACAGAAGTCGTTTCCCACTTCGGATTCTGGAGACAGTGAGAAAAGCAGTAGGGAACAATTATCCAATCGATATCAGAATCAGTGCATATGAATGGATTGAAGATTCTATAAGCTTTGAGGATGTAATGTACTTTTTAAAGAAAGCGGAACCTTATATTGATACGGTTCAGATTTCTTCTGGTATTGACAAGATTTTTGAGGCAAATGTCCATTGTATTACAACAAATCTTGAAGAAGAAATGCCGAATCTGAAATGGGCAAAACAGGCAAAGGCTGAGTTACAGATTCCGGTGTCTGTTGTCAGTGCGGTGATGACACCTGCCATGGCAGATGAAATCATTTCCAAAGGTTATGTAGATATGGTGGCTTTTGGAAGAACGCTTCTTGCGGATCCATACTGGCCGAAGAAAGCAATGGAAGGACATCCGGAAGATATTGTTCCGTGTCTCAGATGCTCGAACTGTTATCATATTTCTTCGGATCACTGGAATGTAGGCTGTTCTGTAAATCCGCGGTATCACCATCAGGAATTTGTTCCGTCTGAAATCAATCTTCCAAAGGCGGAGACAAAAAAACATGTTGTAATTCTTGGAGGTGGTCCGGCGGGAATGAAAGCTGCAATTACAGCAAGTGACCGGGGACATAAAGTAACAATCATTGAGAAACAGAAAGAATTGGGAGGAATGCTCCGGTTTATTTCAAAAGAAGCACATAAAGAGGAAGTTCAGAGACTGTTAGATTATTATCTGACACAGATTTTCAAAAGAGAAATAGAAGTCCTTCTGAATACGGAAGCAGATCCGGAACTGGTAAAAGAATTGCAGCCGGATTCACTTCTTATTGCATTTGGGGCAGTGGAGAGAATTCTTCCAATCCCAGGTGTGGAAGGTGAAAAAGTACAGCTTGCGACAAAAGCAATCGCACATCCGGAGCAGCTTGGTCAGAATATTGTAATTCTGGGCGGTGGAAGTATTGGATGTGAAATCGGACTTGAACTTGCAGAAAATGGGAAGAATGTTACAATTCTTGAATTAACAGATACGCTTGCTGCGAATGCAAATTCTCTGTACAGAGAAGCGTTGAGACAGAAATTTTTACTGCATGAAAATCTTCACAGTCTGTTAAAATGTGGATGCAGCAGGATTGAAGAGGATGTTGTCATCTATAAAAATGAATCTGGGGAAGAAAAGCAGCTTCCATATGACCAGTTGATCCTCTCAACAGGACTTGTGGCACAGAGACAGCTTGTAGAATCCTTTTATGGAATCTGCAGGGATACAGTAGCAATTGGGGACTGTGTCAGCCCGTCTAATATTATGAATGCTAATTTTGAGGGATATACAGCAGCATTAAATATTTAGAAGAAGGAAAAGAGAAAAAGAAAGGGGAACACAAATGAAAGATTATTCAGAATTAATCCAGTCAGTGATCGCCGGAGTTGGTGGGGCAGAAAACATTGAAAACTGCATCCACTGTGCAACAAGACTTCGTTTTACATTGAAAGACGGAACAAAGTTTGATCAGAAAGCATTGAAAGAAACCCAAGGGGTACTTGGAGCGCTTGTAAGTTCCGGTTATTATCAGGTTCTGATCGGACCACAGGTAAATGATGTTTACGCGCAGCTTATGGAGACACCGGAACTGAAGAACATAGCAAAAGAGACAAAGCAGGATGCAGGAAATGAATCTGAAAAGAAGGCAGGGCTGCTGGACAGATTTTCCAAAATGATGTCTGACGTTTATGCACCATATATTCCAATCCTTGCAACAGGTGGTATTGCATCCGGTCTGATCGGACTGCTTGCCAATCTTGGAGTAGTGGACAGTGCAAGTCTTACTTACCAGACATTTTATGCAATTTTTTACTCACTGATCTATTTCTTCCCGATTCTGCTTGCATTTACAGCAGGAAAGCATTTTAAATGTAATCCTTATGTAGCGGTGACACTTGGAGCATCCATCATGTACCCGGGAGTTGCAGATCTTCTTGTAACAGGTGAAAAAGCATCACTGCTTGGTATTAAGTTTACAGCATATAATTTCAGTGGATCATTTATCCCGATCCTGCTTGCAGTATTCTGCATGAGTTATTTTGAAAAATGGTTGAAAAAGATTCTGCCACAGGTGACACAGTTTATTCTTGTTCCGTTCCTGTGCCTGATCGTATTCGTTCCACTCAGCATTCTTGTGTTTGGACCGGCAGGCGGATTTATTGCAAATGGCATCAATGCTGTTTATGGTGTCATAAGTGCAAATAGAATTCTTGTAGGCATTGTGTTTGGTGGCTTATTCTCACTGGTAATTCTTCTTGGTATGCACTGGGCAGTAACACCAATCCTTCTTGGAGTTATGGCAGAGCAGGGATTTGAACCGGCACTGGCAGCAGGTGGACTGGGCGGTTACGCTGCACTTGGAATCTGCCTTGCAGTTGCAGTATTTGCCAAGAACAGTGGAGATAAAGCAACAGCAGGATCTGCTGCATTTACAAATGCTCTTTGTGGTATTACAGAGCCGGGACTTTATGGAATTATTCTGCGAAGTAAATGGCTTCTTGGAACAATGGTCTTTTCTGGTGCAGCAGCGGGACTCGTGTTTGGAATCGGTGGTGTGGCAGCAACGAACTTTGCCTTTACCGGAATTCTGGCATTCAGTGGCTGGCTTGGATGTGTCAACTTCCCGATGTATTGTGTGGGAATTGTTGTAGCAATCGCACTTGGATTTGGAATCACAGCGTTCCTCTTAAAGAGCGGTAAAGTAAAAGAATATAATTAGTTAGTATGGCAATGCATCTCCCCTTTTTTTCTGAGATCTTCTTTGTTAAAATAAATGTAGGTTTTATTTTCGGAAGAAATCAGGAGAAGGGGAGTTATTATGATTATAGAAAAACTGATGAAACAGACAGACTTCACAAAGGTTGAGAAGAGCATAGCAGATTATCTGATGAAGAACGGATTTGATGTAAAGAACATGTCAATTCAGACATTAGCACATGAGACATTTACTTCGCCGTCAACAATCACCAGATTCTGTAAGAAACTTGGATTAGACGGATATAAAAAGTTTCAGATTCTGTTTTATTCAGAGTATGAGGTATATGCAAGTCAGGGGGCAGTAGATGCGAATTACCCATTCTCAGGAAGCGATTCTTTTGAGCAGATTGCAAGAAAGCTCGCGAAGCTGAATCATGACACGATCAATAAAGCAATGTCGGGATTTGATTATAATCAGTTTCAGAGAATTGTCCGTCGGATGAGCCGTGCAGATATGATCAATATTTTCAGTGTTGGAACATCTGCTACGGTGGCGATGGAATTTCAGCAGAAAATGTTACGTTTTGGAAAAATCGTAAATCTGACAATGAGTTCCTGTTTTCTTCCGGGATATGCACTGGCAGGGTCAGAACATACTGTAAATCTGATAATTTCGCAATCTGGCGAGAACAGGGATGTGGTAGAAAGTCTGAAGCTTCTGAAAAAGAAGAAGAGGTATTGCGTTGGTATTACAGTGACACCGGAAAGTACAGTGGCGAGGATGTGTCAGGAAGTGATTCTGGTGGATGTCCAGGAACAGGGATCTTATGAAGAGAAGATTGATACCTTTGCGGTATACAGCGCATTTCACTTTATTCTGGATTGTATGTTCTCATTTCTATATCAGCTTGATTTTGAAAGTAATAAAAAAGAGACACAAGAAAAAGCATATTCAATTAAAGAAAGTAAAAAGCAAGAATAAATAAGGAGCAGATATGGCATTTAGAAAAGATTTTTTGTGGGGAGGAGCATGTGCAGCAAACCAGTTTGAAGGAGCTTGGAACGTGGATGGAAAGGGAATATCAGTTCCGGATCTGTGCACGAATGGAACAAAGCGGAATCCAAAATGTATTACGACAGAGATAAGAGAAAACAGATTTTATCCAAGTCATGAGGCAATTGATTTTTATCATCATTACAAAGAGGATATTGCCCTTTTTGCGGAGATGGGATTCAGAGTTTTCAGAACATCGATCAACTGGACGCGGA
>ENA-OUQM01000408-OUQM01000408.1-human-gut-metagenome-genome-assembly--contig:-NODE-408-length-29581-cov-5.533259_pt1 | contig 29581 bp, 27 predicted proteins | sample MGYA00237949_ERZ548830 | MGnify/ENA primary metagenome ERZ548830 (study PRJEB26490, sample SAMN05194706) | human gut metagenome | biome: terrestrial biome; feature: human-associated habitat; material...
TGCCGCACCTCGCTCGCCGTATCGGCACTTAGAATTATGCGGTATTGCCCTAAAGCTTTACTTTTTATGATTTGGAGACTTTCTCCATTTGGCTTTGTTGCGAAGCGGCTCTAATTTTTTAGATAGAGCAAAAAGGTAAAGTTTTAGTCTTAACACACTACTACGGGGGTACGTTTTGGGCTTAGTTCCATGTGATATTTGAAATGCGCACCCAAGTTATGCCTGACAAAAAGCGAATATACAAAAACACCCGCAGGGATCAGCCAAGTGGCTTACACCTGCGGGTGTTGCTTATTGCTTATTCAGCGTAGCTGGAATCAGACCGGATGAGACTTGTTCTCATAGTCAGCATGCAGAGCGTCCACACCGTGCATACGGGCATTGCGCTTTTCGAAGAACTTGGGAGCAACCTGCGGGAACATAGCGTAGGTCAGAACGTCCTCTTCCTGGATGGCATACTTGGCAGCTTCGGCCTTCAGCTTGTCCATTTCGGGGGCAAGGGTATCAGCAAAGCGGCAGGTAATGGGCTCTTCGCCCTTCAGAATAAAGTCGCTGAATTCCTTCTTAATGGGAGCGGGAGTCTTGCCGTAATCGCCATGGACCAGGCCCTTGAACTCCTTGGTGACCATCTTGTAGCGCTCACCCATGATGACGTTAAAGACGGCCTGGGTACCAACGATCTGGCTGGTCGGGGTGACCAGCGGCGGATAACCGGCATCCTCACGGACGCGGGGAATCTCCTCCAGAACGTCCTGGAGCTTGTCCTCCTTACCGGCGTCCTTCAGCTGCTTGAGCATGTTGGAGAACATGCCGCCCGGAACCTGATACAGCAGGGTGTTGGCATCAACGCCCAAAGACTTCTGGTTGATCTGGCCGTTGGCGATGTACTTCTCACGCAGCTTGTTGAAGTAAGCGCGGACGACATTCAGCTGGTTCAGATCCAGACCGGTGTCGTAGTCGGTGCCCTGCAGGGCGGCGACCAGGCTTTCGGTGGGCATGTGAGAAGTGCCCAGAGCTAGAGGGCTCATAGCGGTATCGACGATGTCGGCACCAGCCTCAATGCCCTTCAGAATGGACATGGAAGCCAGACCTGCGGTGTAGTGGCTGTGGATGTCCACGGGGATCTTGACGGTCTTTTTCAGCTCGGAGACCAGCTCATAGCAGGTGTAGGGCTTGAGCAGACCGGCCATATCCTTGATGCAGATGGAGTCAGCGCCCATCTCCTCGAGAGTCTTGGCATAGTTGGCGAAGTACTCGTTGTTATGTACAGGACTCAGGGTGTAGCTGATGCAGGCCTGAACATGGGCACCCTCCTTGTTGGCTGCCTTGATGGCAGTCTGCAGGTTGCGGGGGTCGTTCAGCGCGTCAAAGATACGGATGACGTCGATGCCGTTGGCAACGGACTTCTGGACGAAGTACTCGACGGCGTCGTCAGCGTAGGGACGGTAGCCCAGCATGTTCTGGCCGCGGAACAGCATCTGCAGCTTCTGGTGGGGCAGCTCCTTGCGCAGGATACGCAGACGCTCCCAGGGATCCTCGTCCAGGAAGCGGATGCAGGAGTCGAACGTAGCGCCGCCCCAGCACTCAACGGAGAAATACGGGATCTTGTCCATTTCGGGCAGGATGGGGCGCATCTCGTCCATGGTCATACGGGTGGCCAGCAGAGACTGATGGGCGTCACGCAGGACGACCTCAGTAATCTTAATGGGTTTCTTAGCCAATGTGATTCACCCGGCCTTTCTATTAGTTCATGGTGATGAGCAGGTCGCCGGAGTTGACAACGTCGCCCTTGCGCACATTGACGCTGGCAATGGTGCCATCCTGCGGAGCGCTGATCTCGTTCTCCATCTTCATGGCCTCGAGGATCAGCAGGGTGTCGCCAGCCTTGACGGAGTCACCGGCCTTGACCTTGACATCCAGGATATTGCCGGGCATGGGAGCGGTGACGGAGACGGCACCGGCGGCACCGGCAGGAGCGGCAGCAGGTGCAGGGGCAGCGGCGGGAGCCGGAGCGGCTGCGGGGGCAGCAACAGGAGCAGCAGCGGCAGCGGGAGCGCCGGTGCCTTCCTCAACGGTGACATTATAAGCAACGCCGTTAACGGTAACGATCAGGTTTTTCATGGAAAAGTCCTCCCTATTTCAAGGTTGATGATTACAGCGTGATATTGCCGTGCTTCTTAGCCAGGCGCACAGTGCGCTTGCTGGCCAGCATATCCAGAGCCTGAGCGACAGCGCCGCGGGCGGTGGCAGCATCGGCAATGGCGTCAGCAGCACCGTTGGCCACAGCGGCATTGGCGCTGCAGACCTCCTTGGCGTAGGCGGCAGCCTTAGCCTTGGTAGCGTTGACGATGTTATCGGAAGCGAAGATCTCGTCCTTGTACAGAACGGTGACAGCGGCCTCGGGAGCCAGCGGGGCTACGGTGCAGCCCTGCACGGCAACACGCCAGTCGGCGCAGGCGGCAAAGACCGTGTAGGCAGGGCCGACGGCCTCACCGGCCAGTACGGCGACCTTGACGGTGGTAGCCTCGGCGTAGACACCGGCCATACGGGCAGCCTGACGGATGCCGCCAGCCTGATCGTCGCCCTCGCTCTTGCCGAAGCCCTCAGTGTTGACGACGGTCACAACGGGGATGCTATAGGCATCGCACAGACGAACGAAACGGGCAGCCTTGGCGGTGCACTTGTGGCACAGAGCGGCCTTCTCGGTGGCCAGGATACCAACGGCGCTGCCGTTGATGGTAGCCAGTGCGGTGACGATGTTCTTACCGTAGCCTGCGTACAGCTCCACAGTGCTGCCCTCATCGGCCAGAGCGGCGATCGCGTCAGCCGCGGAGTACTTGACGAGGTCAAGAGCTTTGGAGGGAGCGGCAAAGTCGAACAGCGCAGGACCGGCCAGATTGTTGGCGGGCAGCAGGGCGACGATGGCGGCGGCCTGCTTGGCGGCGGCAACGGCGTCCGCAGCGGTAACGGCGGCGACACCGGCCTTGGCGGCAAACGCGGCAGAGCCGGCGTTTGCAACCTTGTCCTCAGCGTTGAACGGAGCGTTCAGGAACAGCTCGGCATCCTCTGCCATGACACAGACGTCCGCGGCAGCGGCGTTGATGGCATTGGTACCGGCGCAGGTACCGGTGACAACGGCGACCTGAGGCACAACGCCGGAAACGCGCGCGATTTCGGCGGTCAGGCGGGCGTTGGCGTTGAGCAGATCAAGACCGCCCTCGAGCTTGGCACCCGTGGAATCATAGAACGTAACAACCGGTGCGCCGGTCTCGGCGGCCATCTCCAGCACGCGGATATTCTTTTCAATATCCTGCACGCCGACGGGAGAACCGTCCTCAAACACGACGTAGGCGTTCTGGCCGTTTGCACAGCCGTAAGCAGCACTCACTGCGCCGTCAGTAAACAGCGGCGAGTAGGTGCCGTCATCAAAAAATGCTGCAAGGATCTCTGCCTTGCCGGGCTTATTTGCTGCCATACAGTTTCCTCCTATGGTAAAGCTGACTGTTTTTTATAAAAATACTTTACAAAAAATCCGCCATTTAATTGAATTATACTACGTTCGCGACGTTTCCACAAGTGGAATATTGCACATTTTTCAGAATTTTCTGCAATTTTAGTCGGAATTTGTGCGCTTTTTAAAGGGACCGGGACGGCGGGCCGGGCTGGCAGCACGGCTCTCCCCTTTGCCGGCAGATTTCATGGCTGCGTTGCGCAGGGCATTGATCTCGCTCTTTTTCAGCTCACGGTACTCGCCGGGCTGCAGCATACCGAGCTTGACGGGACCCTCGGCGCTGCGGCGCAGGCGCACGACCTGCAGGCCGACAGCGGAGCACATGCGGCGGATCTGGCGGTTGCGGCCCTCGTGCAGGGTGATCTCCAGCACACTGCGGCCCGGCTCATCGACCACGACGTGGATAACGCAGGGCTTGGTCTTGACGCCGTCATCCAGCACAACGCCGGACGACATCTCGATGATCTGCTGCTCAGTGGCGCGGGGATTGACCGTGACGCGGTACAGCTTGCCGACACCGCCGGACGGGTGGGTCAGCATATTGATGAATGCGCCGTCATCGGTCATGAGCAGCAGCCCCTCGCTGTCCTTGTCCAGGCGGCCCACCGGGCGCAGCATGGCGGGCACATCGGAAACAAGATCCATGACGGTCTTGCGGCCACGGTCGTCAGAGCGGGTCGTCAGATAGCCGCGGGGCTTGTGCAGCATGATATAGGTGTACTGGCGCTTGCGCACGATGCGCTGTGTCTGTCCGTCGATCATGACCTTGTCATAGTCGGGGTCCATCTTGTCGCCCAGGGTGACCGGGTGGCCGTTGACCTTGACCTTGCCCGCAGCGATCAGGCGCTCGGCCTCGCGGCGGGAGCAGATGCCCTGGTCGGCCAGTACCTTTTGAATACGTTGTTCTGCCATTAAAATTTATACTCCTTATTCGGCGGGTGCGTCAGCACCCGGCTTTTCTTTCTTGATGAGCGCAACGACCTTGTCTACCAGCTCCGGCAGCGAGGCTATAACGTTGTCAACGGCGGAGACCTTCTCCACCAGCTGGACGGTGCGCACATTGCCGTTGGAAACGACGAGGAATGCCACCGGCGTGACCGAGACGCCTGCGCCGCTGCCGCCGCCGAACATCTGCTTGTTGGAGCTGGGGCCGACGTCGGAGCCGCCGGACGCAAACCCGAAGGTGACGCGGGAGACCGGGATAATGGTGGTACCATCCACATGGATCGGGTCGCCGATGATGGTCTCGGCGTTGACCATGTCGCGGATTTTCTCGATGGTGACGCCCATCAGACCTTGAATAGGATGTTCAGCCATTGTAAGTTCCTCCTTTTATCGAAAAAAGAAATCGTTTATGCCTTTGCAGCGGGCTGCAGCTGCGGGTCCTTCCACAGACGGTGCAGCAGCCGGATGACGAGCCAGAGCAGCACGGCAGCGCAGGACGTCAGACGGAACGAGACGATACGCTCCCCTGCGCGCTCGCCGGTGAAATCCGGCTCGAGCCAGAGGCGGTCACTCTGTACGCGGATGTACTGTTGGACCAGAGCCAGCAGATTGTTGGCAAGCGCCATTTCGGCGCCGAACAGCTCGGCGGTGGTGCTGGCCTCGTCGGCGGTCACGGTCCAGAAGATGTCCAGCCCGGACATCCGCACCGAACGCAGCAGATGACGCCCCAGCCAGCCTGTGTGGCCCAGCATGCACCGGGCAAATGCCATCGGGTCATTGGACAGCAGCTGCATAGCGGCGTCGATGCGCGCCGAGATGCCGAACGGCAGACTGCTCTTTTTCGTGTTGCCCTCAGCATCGGCGTCTTCAGCGGTGACACTGTCAGCAGGCTTCGGCGCTTCGGGTTTCCCCTGCGCTGCGGGCTGCCGGGCGACGGTCTGTGCGGGCTTGTCCGGCTTGACCTCCACGGTGACGGACGCCTGTTCGCCGTCCGCCGTCTTGCGCACGGTCTGCCCGGGCGGTGCGGCGGAGGCGGGCTTTTTCAGTGCTTCCGGCTGGCCCTTGCGCGGCCAGAGCGTGAAGTGCAGCGGCCCGTAGCAGGCCGTGGCCCGCACGCTGCCCGGGCGGTACGCAAACCGAACGCCCAGCGGTATCAGCAGGGCGACGAGCAGCAGCAAAAGCACCGCCAGCAGCACCCAGCCGATCAGTCGGAGAAGGAACAACAGAATGGCCATAAGCAATCACTTCCATTCCAGCTGACCGTCGTCACCTTCCGTCTCCTCCGGCTCGGCGCTCTCGGCAGCCTCGCCGTGAAGCGGCGGCAGGTCGGCCAGACTGCCGAGGCCAAAGACGCGCAGAAATGTGTCCGTGACCTGGAAAGCTACCGGCTTGCCGGGCAGGTCCAGGCGGCCCGCCTCCTCGATCAGTCCCTTGTCCAACAGCTTGGTGACGGTGGACGACGAGTCAACACCGCGTACCTGCTCGATAAAGCTGCGGGAGACGGGCTGATTGTAGGCGATGACGGCCAGTACCTCCAGTGCGGCGGGCGAAAGCGGCGCGTTGCGGCGGGTGTCCAGAATGCGCTTGACCATCTCGCCGTAGTACGGGCGGGTCGTCATCTGCCAGCGGTCAGGCTCGAAGTACAGGATGACCATGCCGCTCTCCTGCTCATCGTAGCGCTTTTGCAGCTTTTGCAAAAGCGTGGTGACCTCGTCGGCGTCCAGCCGCAGGGCGTCGGCCAGGCGGGCGGTCTCCACAGGCTCGGCGTGGGCAAACAGCATGGCTTCAAGAGAGCCGAGCTCCTGTCGTTCTGTCATGGCGTTTTGTCCTTTCTTCTGCGGTGTGTGCGGTCCAGCTGCAAGATGCCGCTGTCGTCGACCTTGACGCGTCCCGCGCGGATGAGCTCGAGCAGCGCCAGGAAGGTCGCTACGTTTGTGCTGCGGCTTTCCTCGTGGCTGAACAGCTGGCCCATTTTTTGCAGGCTGCCCTTGAGCAATCCGCGCAGCATGTGGGAGACGCGGCTGGCGACGGAGACAAACGGCGCGGTGACGAGCGGTTCAAACTTTTCCTGCGTGGGCTTTTTCTTGCGGGTGCTGCGGCCCATCAGATTGAACCACGCCTGCACGAGCCAGTTCGGGTCATGGCGGCGGGTGTATTCGGCAGCGCCGACCAGCGGCATCGGCTCACGGGTTACGGTGTACAGGTCACGGGCACGGCTGCCCAGCTGGGCGGCCACCTCCTTGCAGGCGCTGTACTCGATCAAACGCCCGGTCAGCTCGGCCTTCATGCGCTCGGCCTCGGGGCTGCGCGGCAGCAGCAGGGCACTTTTCATCTGCACCAGATGCGCCGCCATGTCGATGAACTCGCTGGAAATCTCCATCCGGTCCTGCTGCATCTCCCGGATGGCAGCGGTGTACTGCTCGATCAGCTCCATGATGTTGACATCATAGAGGTTCATTTTATTTTTGCCCACCAGGTACAGCAGTAAATCCAGCGGACCCTCAAAATCTTCTATTTTAAATGTCAGAACTTCCGGCAAAAACTCAATACCCCCAAAGCAGCTCCACAAAGCCTGTCAGGTGCAGCATCAGCCGCCACATACCGTTGACAAGCCAAGACAGCGGCGCGTCCAGCAGACCCAAAAACACCAGTGCCAGCACGGCCAGCATAATATATCGCTCATATTTCATCGCTCTGAAATAGAGCCGCTGCGGCAAAAACAAGAGCGCAATGCGGCTGCCGTCAAACGGCGGCACCGGCAGCAGATTGAAAACCGCCAGGCTCAGATTCATAGCTACCATATAATATAGGAACATCGTCAGCACGGGCACGGCGTCCCCCAGCCCGCTGTACCAGCACAGCTTGTACAGGATCATCGACATCCACGCCAGCAGCAGATTGCTGGCAGGCCCCGCGGCGGCGGACAGCGCCATGCCGACCTTGGGGTTCTTATAGTTGTACGGGTTAATCGAGACGGGCTTGGCCCAGCCGACGCCTCCCACCAGCATGCACAGGGCACCCAGCGGGTCGAAGTGGCGCAGCGGATTCATCGAGAGACGCCCGGCGCGCACGGCAGTGTCATCACCCAGCAGGTGGCTGGCCAGCGCGTGGGCCGACTCATGAAACGGGATGGTGATGAGCACGACAACAGCGCGCAGCAGATACTGCACGATCACCGCGGGAGACAACAATCCGTTCAAAAGGTAACACCACCCCATTAAAAGCTTAGTCTATTATATCGTAGAAACGGCGGCAAGACAAGCCCTGTAGGCACCGAAAACACAATATTTAGCGCCTGAATCAAACAAAAACGCAAAATTATGAAAAAAATCAAAATTTTTTCTGTCAAAACACTTGCATTTTCGCGCAGTATACGCTATACTATTAAAGCTATTGAAAAGGAGGTGCAAGCAATTATGGCCAAATGTTCTTGCTGTGGCAAGGGTGTCACGTTCGGTATCAAGGTTTCTCACTCTCATCGTCGGAGCAACCGTACCTGGAACCCCAATGTCAAGCGCGTGAAGGCGATCGTGGACGGTTCCCCGAAGTATATCTACGCCTGCACCCGCTGCCTGCGCTCTGGTAAAGTTACCCGCGCGGTCTGATTGGAAGGAAAAAATGCCGGTCACATCGTGTGACCGGCTTTTTCTCTTTTATGCTTGCTTTTTAGGAGGTGGGTCTATGCTCCCCCGTGACCCTGTAATGCTGTTGAGCTATGTAAACACCCAACTGCGGGACCGCGACGCCAGTTTGGACGCGCTGTGTGACCGTGAGGAGACTGACCGTGACGCGCTGTGTGCGGCCCTGCGCGAGATCGGCTATGAGTATGACGCTGCACAGAATCGCTTTGTGTGACGCCGGTTTGAGTGAAGTTTGAGAGAGGAAGTTGAAGTACCCGATGAATTTTATCTTTGTCAGCCCGCATTTTCCCAAGACCTACTGGAATTTCTGTGACCGTCTGCACCGCAACGGCGTCAATGTGCTGGGCATCGGTGATGCTCCGTTTGACGAGATTCCCTGGGAATTGAAGCAGTGCCTGACTGAGTATTACCGCGTGAATGATCTTGGCAATTACGACGAGATGCTCCGCGCTGTCGCGTACTTTACCTTCCACTATGGCAAGATCGACTGGATCGAGTCCAACAACGAGTATTGGCTGGAGATGGACGCCCAGCTGCGCACGGATTTCAACATCAATACCGGTGCGAAGAATGACTTCATCGAGCGCATCAAGTACAAGAGCAAAATGAAGGAAAGCTACATCGCTGCGGGTGTACCGGTGGCGCGCTACCATATTGTCAGCACACTGGCCGAGGCCCGCGCCTTTATCAAGGAGGTCGGCTACCCGGTCATCGTCAAGCCGGATAACGGCTGCGGTGCCGAGGCAACCTACAAGCTGCGCAATTTCACCGAGCTGAAAGAATTCTACGCCGAGCCGCATAACGTCCGGTACATTATGGAGGAGTACATCAACGGCACCATCGTCAGCTTTGACGGTGTGGCCGACAGCCATTGCGTGCCGCTGTTCTACACCTCCAACGTGTTCCCCACCCCGCTGCTGGACATCGTCAGTCAGAACGGCGACCTCTCCTACTGGACGCAGAAGTCCGTGCCCGCTGCGCTGAAGGATGTGGGCTTCCGCACCATCAAGGCGTTCGGCGCAAAGAGCCGCTTCTTCCACTGTGAGTTCTTCCAGTTGAATGAGGACAAGCCGGGTCTTGGCAAAAAGGGCGACTACGTCGCGCTGGAGGTCAACATGCGCCCCGCAGGCGGCTACACGCCCGACATGATCAACTATGCGAACTCGGTGGACTGCTACCAGATTTGGGCGGACATGGTCTGCTACGACGAGGTACGCAACGCCGAGCTGGACGGCCCGAAGTATTTCTGCGTTTACGCAGGCCGCCGCGACTGCCATGAGTACAAGCACAACCATGCGCAGATCATGGCCAAGTACGGCTCCCGTATGCGGATGTGTGAGCGCATTCCCCAAGCACTGCGCCTGGACATGGGCGACTGGATGTACACGGCCGTTGTGCGCTCCACCGCGGAGCGCGATGCGTTTATTCGGTACGTGCAGGAGCAGGCGTAACGAAAAGCCTCCCCCCTCGGGGGAAGCCTTTTACTTATATAAAACAGGAGCCTGACCGGCTGTGGTCAGGCTCCTGTTGGTTTATTTCAGCTTCACGCTCTTGTGGTATACGACCATTGAAATGCCCGCCGTGATGACCTCGGTCACCCAGAAGGCGTTCCAGATGCCGTCGGCACCCAGCAGGCGGCAGAACAGCCAGGCCAGCGGCATGATGACAACGATGTAACGGCACAGCGAGATGACCAGTGACTGCACGCCCATGCCGAGACCCTCCAGCGAGCCGGAGGCGACGACTGAAATCGTCGAGACGATGAAACCTACGCAGATAATGCGCAGGGCCGACGTGCCGATGGCGATGGTCTCGGCGTTCGAGCTGAAAAGCCCGATCAGCTGGCCGGACAGCGCCAGACAGAGCACCGTGCCCGCGGCCATGATGGCGGCACACATGCCCATGGACGTGCGGTAGAGCTTTTTGACGCGGTCATACTCCCCCGCGCCGTAGTTGTAGCCGATGATGGGGCGCAGACCCTGCACAATGCCGTTGGCGGGCAGGTACAGGAAGGTCTGTAATTTATAGTAGATACCCAGCACGACGACATAGCTTTGAGAGTAGACGGCCAGCAGCGAGTTCAGGAAGGTGATGAGCACCGAGGGCAGCGCCAGATTCAGGATGGCCGGTACGCCGATGGAATAGAGCTGCAGGGCCATTTTGGCGTCCGGCTTCAGGCAGCCGGAGCGCAGCCTGACCGGGATAGGGCTGACGAAGTAGACAATCAGATAGAAGATGACGGGAACCATCTGGCCGATGCCGGTAGCCAGCGCCGCACCGGCAATGCCCATTTTGGGGAATGGGCCGATGCCGAAAATCAGCAGCGGATCCAGAATGATGTTGCAGACCGAGCCGCCCATCAGGCCGATCATCGTAATGTTCATCCGGCCCACCGCCTGAAAGATCTTCTCAAACGCCATGGCGGCCATGATGACGACGGCGAACATAAAGGCAACGCGGGAGTAGGTCACGCCCATGGCAATGACGGTCTCGTCACTGGTGAAGGAGCGCAGGAACCGCGGCATGATGGCGGTGCAGACGATGGAAATCACGACGCCGTGGATCAGCGAAAGCACCATGCCGTGGGTGGCGGCCATGTCAGCCTTTTCTTTGTTGCCTGCACCGAGATGCAGCGAGATCAGCGCGGCAATGCCGATGCTGAAGCCGATGGCAATCGCGTTGATGAGGTTCTGCACCGGGTAGACGAGGGACAGCGCAGTCATGGCTTCCTCACTGATGCGGGCGACAAAGAGGCTGTCCACGATGTTGTACAGTGCATTGACCAGCATCGAGACGACCATGGGCAGGGCCATTGAGGTCAGCAGCGGAAAAATCGGCTTTTCTTTCATGAAGGTATCGTTCATGGGCTCCTCCTTTTGACACAACAAAAGCCACACAACGCTTTCCCGGAAAGAAAGCGCTGTGTGGCGAAAAGTAGTATCAGAACTGTAAAAATCCACACCTTGTTTTAGGTGTTCCTATTATACAAACCGGCGCGGAATTTGTCAAGCCGCTTGCAACAGCTGCGCAAAAACGGTACAATAAAGACAAAAATCGTATTGCGAGGGAAAAGACATGAAAAAGCTATTGGTCTCCGGCGCGGGCGGCTTTGTGGGGGCACGCATCATGACCCAGCTGGCGGGGCGGTACGAGCTGTGCGCCTTCCCCAAAGGAATGCTGGCCGCAGCGGATGAGCAGACCGTGGCCGACTGGGTGCGGCGCGAGCAGCCGGACGTGATCGTACACACGGCGGCGCTCTCCGACACGGGTTACAGCGAAAACCACCCGGACGAGTCCTACCGCGCCAACGTTCTGCTGCCGTGCTGGATGGCGGCTGCAGCGCAAAAAAACGGCGCAAAGCTGGTTGCGTTCAGCTCTGACCAGGTCTACACGGGCCTTACTGAGCACGGGCCGTTTGACGAGGATACACCGCTCTCCCCCGCCAACGTCTATGGCCGCCACAAGCAGGAGATGGAGCAGCGCGTGCTGGATATTTTGCCCGATGCTGTGCTGCTGCGGGCGGTCTGGATGTACGACCTGCCCGGGTACGGCCTGCCGATCCGCGGTAACTTCCTGCTGAACCTGCTGACCGCTGCTATGCGGCAGGAGACGCTGCGGTTTTCGATGCGGGACTACCGCGGCATCACCTATGTGCGGGAGGCCGTGGAGCGGCTGACCCAGGCCATGGAACTACCGGGCGGTGTGTACAACTTTGGCAGCGAGAACGACTGCGACATGGTCACGACGGCCCGGCGCGCCTGTGCGCTGTTGGACATCCACCCCGTCGTAGAGGCGGCAGACTGGCCGCGCAGCCTGCTGATGGACGGCGGCAGGTTGCGTGCGGCAGCGGGTGTCGGCTTTGACGATACCCTGACGGGTGTACAGCGCTGTCTGCGGGATTACGGTCTGCTGAAATAAAGCTACAATAAAAAACCTGTACCGGCAAAAGCGGTACAGGAATTTTTTTACATCTCGCCGCGTCCGGCCATGGCACGGTACAGCGTCGTCTCATCGGCGTATTCCAGACTTGAGCCGACGGGCAGGCCATAGGCCAGGCGGGTCGTTTTGATGCCCAGAGGCTTGATGAGTTTGGCAATATACATCGCCGTGGCCTCGCCCTCCACCGTCGGGCTGGTGGCCATGATGACCTCCTTGACGGTGTCATTCAGACGGGCCAGCAGCTCCTTGATGCAGAGCTGATCTGCACCGATGCCATCCATCGGCGAAATCAGGCCGTGCAGCACATGGTACAGCCCGTTGTACTCGTGGGTGCGCTCAATCGATTTGATGTCGCGCGGGCCCTCGACCACGCAGATGATGCTGCGGTCACGCTTCTGGGAGGCGCAGATCTTGCAGACATCGCCGGTGGTGTAGTCCTGGCAGATGCGGCAGCGGTGCAGGTCACTTTTGGCGTGCTCAATCGCCTTGGCCAGCTCCATGGCCTGCTTGGGCGGCATCGACATGACCTGATAGGCCATACGCACCGCACTTTTGCGGCCAATGCCGGGAAACTGGGCAAACTGGTCGATTAGATTTTCCAGCGGCTCAACATTGTTGTTGAACATAGGCAGCCTCTTAGCCCAGACCGGGGATGTTCAGACCGCCGGTCATCTTGGACATCTCCTCCTCGGAGTCCTTGTCAACGGCAGCAGCGGCGCTGTTGACGGCGGCGGCAATCAGATCCTCAAGCATTTCAATATCATCGGGGTCGACGGCCTCGGGCTTGATCTTGACGGCGGTGATCTCATGCTTGCCGTTCATCGTGACAGTGACCATCTCACCGCTGGCGGTGCCGGTGTACTCCTTGGCTTCGAGCTCCTCCTGCTTGGCGCGGATGTCGTCCTGCATCTTCTGGACCTGACGCATCATGGCGTTGGGATCGGGTCGGCCATAGCCCTTGGGCAGTCTTGCTTTCATGGTTGTATCCTCCAAAAATAATTATTTATCAACGATTTTCAAATCGACACCAAGCGCCTGCATCGTGTGCAGGGTCTCATCCAGGCTGACGGCAGCGGTGGTGTCGTCGGTCTTTGGCTCCTCATAGGGGCCGATACTGTACTTGGTGCGCGATACACGGTAGATAGTTTCCTTAAGACGCTTGCTGACTTCCCGATTATTGCGGATATAATCGCGGAAGGCGTCGCTGCACTCAAACAGCACGCGCTTGCCGTCGCAATAGGCCCGGGTGCCGCGCAAAAAGGAGATGAGCATCGCATCATTCTCCTCCAAATCGGCCAGCACGGCGGGCCAGAAGGCGAACGGCTCCAGCGGGCCTGCCTGCCGCGGCGGCTCGGCCTTACGCGGGGCCGGGGCAGCGGGTGCTGGCGGTATCGGCGCGGGAGTTTGCTGCGGGGCGGGCTTCAGCTCCGGCTGCAGGAACGGCGGGTCATCGTCAATGGGCGGTGGTACATCATCCGGTGCAGCGGCGGGAACGCTCTGCGGCTGTACCACGGGCGGCACTACAGAGGGCACAGCCTGTACCGGCGGCGCTGCTGTGTAGGCGCGCGGCGCACTGGCGAACGCCTGAGGCGCGGCGGGTGCTGCCGGGGCGGGCTGCTGGATGATAACAGGTGCGGCGGCAGTCTCGGGTTGAGTCAGCGAGAAAATCGCCAGCTCCAGCTCAATGCGCTGGTCAGTGCCGCGGCTCATTTTCTCAAGTGCCGAGCCGAACGCATTGACCGCACGGATGGCCTCCCGCTGCGGGAAGTCCCTGCGCTGGGTGTAGGCGGCCTCCTCCTCCGGCGAGATGCCGGTCAAAAGTGACGTGCCGCCCGGCAGCGCGCAGAGCATCAGATTGCGGTAATGTCCGGCCAACTCCATGCAGAGGCGGCGCATATCGACGCTCTGCTGGCGCAGCTCGGCGATTTTTTCCAGTGCAGTGACGGAGTCCCCTGCCGCGATGGCGTCGCTGATCTCAAACAGGTAGCCCCTGTCCGTGACACCGGCCATACGGCGGACGAGCGCCTCGTCCACGTGGTTGTCGACACCGGCGCAGGTGTCCAGAATGGACAGCGCGTCACGCATGGCACCGTCGGCCAGACGGCCAATCAACTGTGCGGCGTTCTCGTCCAGCTCGATCTTCTCCTGCCCGGCTACGTAGAGCAGCCGCCCGGCAATGTCATCCGCCGTGATGCGGGTGAAGTCATACCGCTGGCAGCGGCTCAAAATCGTGACGGGAACCTTCTGCACCTCGGTGGTGGCTAAGATAAAGATGACGTGCTCGGGCGGTTCCTCCATCGTTTTGAGCAGCGCGTTGAACGCCGCGGTGGAGAGCATGTGCACCTCGTCGATGATGTAGACCTTGTACTTGCAGACTGACGGCAGATAGGCTACCTCGTCGCGCAGGTCACGGATGTCGTCAACGCCGTTGTTCGACGCGGCATCCATCTCGATGATGTCCATGACGGAGCCGGAGTCAATGCCCTTACAAATTTCACACTCGCCGCAGGGGTCGGGGCTGGAGGTGTCCAGACAGTTGACCGCCTTGGCAAAGATCTTGGCGCAGGTCGTCTTGCCGGTGCCGCGGGTGCCGGTGAACAGATACGCATGGCCGATGCGCCCGGCAGCAATCTGGTTCTGCAGGGCCGTGACGATGGCCGTCTGGCCAACCACGTCCGCAAAGCGCTGGGGACGCCATTTTCGATACAGGGCACGGTACATCGGCTCACCTCCTGCAAAGCTACAAAAAACAGCGGGCAGAGCACGCGGCTGCGCTGCTTTGCGTACAGATGCAGGCTTGACCGCGGCACTAGGCAAGCGCTGCTTAATGCTGCTCGGTTCCCCGCCTGACATGGTTCACAGGCTGCCCACGCGCGGGACCTGCATCTGTACGCGAAACAGCGCAATTCAGCCCTGTCCGCTTTTAGTATTATACAATAAGTTTGGAATAAATGCAAGCGTTATCTTATATTTCGGGCATTTCGGCCATCTCGGACATCAATCTTCCTGCAGGCGCTGGACCATCTTGTAAAGGGCCTCGGCGCTGTTGAAGTTCTGCGGCATGATTTCGGATGCGGGGATCGAAATGTCGTATTCCTCATTCAGGGCCGAGATGATCTGCAGAATGTCGAAAGAGTCCAGGATGCCGTCATCGATCAGCGCTGTACAGGTGGAAAAGTCCACGTCCTCTTTGATTTCGCTTAAAATTTCCAGTAAACGTTCCATTGGTATTTCTCCTTTTCAAATTATCTTACACAGCGGGTGTATTGATGGGATAGGTCGGCGTTTCGCTGCGTACCGGGTGCGGCGTGCCGTTCTGCCACAGAATGACCTGCGGCAGGTCGCGGCTCAAAAACAGACCAAGTCCTTCCGTAACAGAGTAGGCACCGGTGTTTTCAAAAACAAGCAGGTCGCCGGGACATAGTCCGGCCAGCGGCATACTGCGCACAAGGACATCGTTCGTAGTGCAAAGGCTGCCGCAAAGTGTCCAGTCCTGTACGGAAGCTGCCCGGGCAGCAAAATGGCGCAGATGCGGGCGTTTCATACCCATGATCTGGCCAAGATAATTCAGGTGGTTCATTCCACCGTCCACAATGCAGTAGTGCTGCCCGCCGTGGTCCTTGCAGTCCATGGCGGTGGTCAGGTAATAACCGCATTCGGCGGTGTAAAAGCGGCCCATCTCAACGGTCAGATGGACCCAGCTGCTGACTTCGCGCAGTGCTGGCGCAAGGTCTTTGGCCGGGGACAGTGTGTCGGTAAAATCGTCGCCGTCAAAATACGGCACCGCCAGCCCTGGGCCGTATTCCAGTTCCGGCAGACGCAGGCCGAAGGTCTGCTCAATTTCAGCGTACAGTTCCCGCAGCATGGCCAGCTCTTTTTGCTGATTGACCAGCTTTTTGCGCTGGGTACCGACAAAGTAGTGAATGCCGATAAACTCCAGATCAGGTGTTTCCCTGCGATGCGCCAATGCGGTGAAAAGATCTTCCTTTGACATGCCGAACTGACTGCCCGCGTTCAGCCGCAGCACCACGGGCAGCCGCTTGGCGGCCTTGCGTGCAGCATCCTGCAGATAGCGGACCTGCAGCAGAGATTCCGCTGTGCAGGTGCCGACGCCGTCGGCCACGGCGCGGGCAATATCCACGGGCGTCTTATTAACACCCGAATAGATAACACGTGCATCCGCAGCATGCAGGCTCTCGCAGAGCGAAAGCTCTCCGGGACTGCATACTTCCAGCCGCGCAGTGACCTGCATCATGGCAGGCAGCAGAAATGGGTTGGCTTTGATGGAATAGCAAAGGTCGATTTCCCTGCCCCAGATTGCCTGAATAGCGCGCACGCGGGCCTGCAAAGCGTCAGTGTCAAAGACAAACGTCGGTGTGCCGTAGGTGGCAGCAATTTTTTTTAAAGAAGCGTCGGTCATTTATGGGCTCCTTTTTTCGTCAGGGCAGCCAGTGCCGTGCGGTCAATTTTGCCGTTTTTATTCAGCGGCATCTCGTCCAGCTGCACAGCAGTATTCGGCTGCATAAAAGGCGGCAGACTTTCTTTCAGCGCAGCCAGCAGGGCGGCTTTCTCACAGCTGCCCGTGTAAAACAGGTGGAGCCGCTGGCGTTCGGCATCAAACGTGCAGCAGGCACGGGTCACAGCGTCGCAGCGCATAGCGGCAGCTTCAATTTCGCCAAGCTCTACGCGGTGTCCCATGTGCTTGATCTGGAAATCCCGGCGGCCAATATAATACAGGCTGCCGCTTTCGTCGTAGCGGGCCAGATCACCGGTGCGGTAAATACGCTCATACCAGTTGGTGTTCAGCGGATTCTGGGTAAAGGCCTGCGCTGTGCGCACAGGGTCAGCATAGTAGCCGAGGGCAAGCGCCGTACCGGAAACGCAGATCTCCCCTGCCTGCCCGGGCACGGTGACAAGGACGTCGTTCTCGTCCAGCAGAAAGACCTTCTCGTTGGGAAACGCGCATCCGATGGGCAGCGCCTCATCCGGGGCAAAATCGCGGTCCGGCAAAATGGCGTAGGTGCAGTTGCAGGTAATCTCTGTCGGGCCGTAGAGGTTCACAAACCGGGCGTGCGGCAGAGCGGACTTCCACTTCATCAGGTGTTTGATGGGCATGACTTCGCCGCTGAACAATACCTGCCGCACGCGGGAAGGTATACGGTAGCTGAAGCCGTTCATGATGGAGACAAAGCACATGGCACTGACGGCCCAGACAAGTATGGTGACCTCATGGTCTGCCAGATAGTCCATGAGTTTTGTGGGCTGACTGAAATAAGCGCGCGGGATGATCTGCACCTTAGCCCCCGTGTACAGTGCCGTGTACAGGTCTTTGACCGAAACGTCAAAGTCAAAGGGAGCCTGATTGCCCAGAATATCGTTTTGTGTGATGCCGAAAATTTCGGCAAACTGCGGGATAAAATCCAGCACCGAGCGGTGACTGACGGTGACGCCTTTTGGAACACCGGTGCTTCCGCTTGTGAAGTTGATATACAGAGGGTCAACATCCACAGCCTGACGGCGGCGGGCTGCCAGCAGGGCAGCGTCCGCGGGTGCGGCCAGCAGATCGTCAAGCCGGATGATTTGCCCGCTGTACCCCAGCGCAGCGGCTGCGGCAGCGTGGGCCTCGTCCGTAACAAGAAATGCAGGGGTCAGAGTATCCAATACCTGCAAAGTGCGGGCAGCGGGCTGGCGGGTGTCAAGCACCGAGTAGCAGCAGCCCGCGTAGACTGTGCCAAGCATGGCAGCAAAGGCGGAAACGGATTTTTCCAGGTAAAATGCCACCGGGCGGCGCGGCATCGTGCGGGACGCCAGAAAGCTGCCGGCGCGGCGGGCCGTGTCGGCAAGCTGTGCCCAGGTACAGTCTGTCTGGTCATCCCCCACAGCGGGGGCATCCGGGCAGCGGGCGGACGTAGCTTCAAGCCAGTCCAGAATGTTTGTTTGCATAGAAAGCTCTTTTCTTAAAAGTTGGCATAGAGGAAACCAACGGTTTCATTGACGCAGATAAAGCTGAGGAGTACCATGAAAATAACAAGATAGTATAAACCCCAGCGCAGCGCAAGCGGCAGCCGCTGTACCTCTGCGTAAGGGTCGCGGCCTTGTTCCTTCAGCACACTATGGGCAAAGACCAGAAGGGTACTGATAATGACAAGCCCCCAGGCCGGGCCGGAGACTGCCGCGAAAGCGCCGGGTGCATTCGCGGCCAATGCGGACAAATTGAAATCCGTAAAGGTGTTGCGCAGGTAGATGCACCCCTGCACAAACTCATTGCGGTCAAAGTACCAGCCAATGTTGACGATGATAAAGGTCCGCACGATGCGAAAAACGTGCCAGCCGCGGCTTTCGGTAGGAATGTGCAGCGCTGTGTTGAGCTTTTTGAAAGCGGGCTCCAGCAGGTCAGCCAGCGCAATGACAAGACCGTTATACAGACCCCAGGCAAGGTAGTGCGCCTGCGGGCCGTGCCAGATGCCGACTACGGCAAACACAAGCAGGTTGGCGACTGCAGCGGGCAGCACACGGCCAAAATGCTTGCCACAATGCGATGTGGCCCACTTGCCGAAGCGCTGCATCGGCTTGGTCAGTGCAAAGGGATAGAACAGGTAATCACGCATCCACGCACCCAGCGAAATATGCCAGCGCCGCCAGAAATCCCCCAGCGAGGTAGAAAAATATGGCTGCCGGAAGTTGGGCATCATCTCAATGCCGTACAGCTGCGCAACACCCAATACCATATCAATGCCGCCGGAAAAATCTGCATACTGCTGCAGCGAGTACAGCAAAATGGCCAGCAGTGCCATAGAACCGGCCAGCTTGGGGTCATTGCCGTCGAGGATGGCGGCAATCGTCGGGGCTGTCAGGTTTGCGATGGCATATTTCTTCATTGCGCCGAACAGAAACAGGAACAGTGCACGCTTGGTGCGCTCCCAGTTCCAGGTGTGACGGGCGGTGAGCTGCGGGGCCATCTCTCCGTAGCGGTTGATGGGACCCTGGATCAGCTGCGGGAAAAAGCTGATGAAAAGCAGAAAGCGGACGTAGTTTTTCTCTGCCGGGTGCCGACCACGGTAGCAGTCAATCAGATAACCGACGGCCTGAAACGTGTAAAAGCTGATGCCAAGCGGCATGACCAGCCCCAGTGAGGACGGCGCTGTGGCCGAAAATGCACCGGAGAGCAGCTCTGCAAAATAGGACCAGTATTTGAAGTAGCCAAGCACAAGAAAGTTGACAGTCAGCACAGCAGCAACAAGACATTTTTTGCGGCGCACCGCCTGTGCTTTGATGGCCTTTTTTTCGTCCTTGGTTATGCCCGGAGCCTTTCGCCGCGCGGCGGAATCGGCCTCCAGCTTTACCAGCTGCAAGCCGCCGAGCCAGATCGTCAACGCAGTGAAAAGCAGAAAAACAAGGCCCTTCCAGCCATTGGCGGTAAAAAACAGCAGGCTCAACCCCAGCAGGCAGATCCATTGGCAGCGGATGAAAACAGTATAATATAAAATGAGTCCAACGCTGACCAGCAGGAAGAAACTCAGGGAATAGATTTCCACACTACACCATCCACAAAATTAAAAATCGACAGAACATTCATAATATCGCTCAAAATCGGCAGAAGAACCAACAATACGGGCATTCACGCGGAACTGGTAGGTGCCGTGCTCCGCCGCTGGGTACTCGGTCCAGGAGCGGGTAGAATACGCGGAAACCCGGCTGTATTCGCTCTCCCCCGGCGCTTTGACCCAGAACTCGTATTCAGCCTGTACGGACGGACCATGGTAGGAACCGGCCAGCAGCAAAATCTTGTCCGGGTGAACCTCCGGCGTCATGTAGACGTTGGTGATATAGTTTACGGCGGTCAGATATTCTGACGGTGTCTCGAACAACGATTCCACATCCTGCCCGGCGTCCAGCATGGCCAGAAACTTTGCCATGCTCAGGCTGAACGCATGCCCGCCGGCAGCATTCATGTGGGTGAAATCCTTGTGATAGTCAGGCTCTTTGTTCTCAAACAGCTCCGGCTTTGCAAGGTTAAAGTCATAATAGGAAGCCCCATACTGTGCTGTAAGCTGCTTGAAGTAGGCGTAGTCGTCAAAATACGTCTCGTAGCTCACGACATCCAGCGTGGTCTTGGGCGCACTGATGAGCAAAAGGCGCGTGCCGTTCTCCTGACAGAGCTGCAGCATGGAGGTCAGCTCCTCAATGTGCTGCGCGCTAAAGTCGTGGGCGTTCTGGTTCCAGGTGTTCTCCGCACCGACAGTGTCAAAGTTGATGACCGCGGCATCCTCCGGCTGGGCATGGGCCGCACCGCGCCGGTGCGGCAGACGATTCAGTACGGCATTCCATTTCTGTTGGATCGTAGCAGGCCAATCGGTGGGCCAGCTGCCGCTCTGCCAGGGAAAAAGCGCATTCAGGGAATCTGCACCTGTAAAGTTATCACGGCTGGTCATGTAGCGCAGCAGGTCAGCGGGCTTATCCTTCCAGGAATCTGTCTGCAGCTCTGCATATAAAAAAGCCTTTTGGGCTTTGGCATAGGGTTTTCCTGTCATGTTGGTCAGATCCATGACAAGGATCACATAACGGGGAGAATGCTCCCGAAGCAGGGTCTCCAGCGCGATCTGCGACATATCCAAGCTTTGGGCGTTTGTTGCCATTAGTGCAACGGTCTCCCCTGTTGCGGCGGCGAGTTCTTCTTCGGGCAGGGCGCAGGAAGCCAGCGAAGAGCCAATGACGGCAATGTCAATGGACTGCTTTTGGTGGTAGCTGCGCCACATGTCAAGGCTGGAACCGTTATCGGGCGGCATAAAGCCGCAGAGAATCAGATTTATAATCAGAAAAATCGCGGTGAACGCTGCGATTTTGGCTATGTGCTTCAAAAGATACGCTCCTAAAACAGACAAATAAAGGAAAATGTCCAAAAACAATAAACACAACTATTATACATCAATTGGAACTTCCCTGCAATGGTGATTTGATGACAAAGGTAAGATTTTACAATTGCGCAAAAAGCCGCGTTTCTTCGTGAAACGCGGCTCAATACAATCAGCCTAAAAGCTGCTTGGCCAAATCAGCGCTGGCCTTGGCATCCTTGCAGTAGTAGTCGGCACCGATGTCCCGGGCGTAGCCGGGCGTCAGCACCGCGCCGCCGACCATGACCTTGCAGTCAAGGTGCGCGGCATGCAGGGCCTCGATCGTGGCCTGCATATTGGGGACGGTGGTCGTCATCAGGGCCGACAGGCCGACGAGCTTTGCACCGGTCTGGCGCACGGCCTCTACGACACGCTCGGGGTCAACGTCGCGCCCGAGGTCGAGCACGTCATAGCCGTAGTTTTCGAGGATGACACGGACAATGTTCTTGCCGATGTCATGCACATCGCCCTTGACTGTGGCAATGACGATCTTGCCCTTGCTGCCCTGCGCCTGGCCGGAGGCGGCAATTTTGGCCTTGATGGCCTCGAACGCAGCCTGCGCGGCGGTGGCGGCCTGCAAAAGCTGCGGCAGGAATACCGTGCCTTTCTCAAAACCGTCGCCCACGGCGTCCAGTGCGGGAATCAGCGAGACATTCACTACGTCCAGCGGTTCGCGCATCGTCAGCGCGGCGTCCGCGGCGGCGCGGGCCTCGGCCTTCAGGCCGCGGCGCACAGCCTCAAACAGGGCGTCCCCGCTCGGTGCGGCGGCACCGACCTCGGCCACGGTGGCGGCGGACTTGCTCGTCTGCGTCGTCTGGATCTGCACATCGGCATAGGCGGCAACGTAGTCGGTGCTCTGTAAATCCTGCGAGGTCAGCACGCGGTAGGCGCGCACGGCAGCCATCATTTCCGGCGTGTTGGGATTCATGATAGCAAGGTCGAGCCCGGCAGACATGGCCATCGTCAAAAACGTTGTGTTCAGGTAGCCGCGGCACGGCAGGCCGAAGCTGATGTTCGACACGCCCAGCACGGTGCGCACGCCCAGCTCACGCTTGCAGCGGGACAGAGCCTCCAGCGTCTGGACGGCACCCTCCTGCTGGGCGCTGGCGGTCAGCGTCAGGCAGTCAATGTAGATGTCCTCATTCGGGATACCGGCGGCGTTGGCAGCGGCGACAATGCGTTGAGCAATCGCAAAACGGCCCTCGGCTGTCGGCGGGATACCGCCCTTGTCCAGCGCCAGGCCGACGACGGCGGCGCCGTACTTTTTGCAGAGCGGCAGAATCTTTTCCAGCGTCTCCGGCTCACCGTTGACCGAGTTGACGATGGGCTTACCGTTGTAGATGCGCAGCGCACGGGACAGGGCCTCTGGATTCGAGGAGTCGAGCTGCAGCGGCAGGTCGGTGACGGCCTGCAAATCTTTGACAAGCTGCTCCAGCGTGGCGGCCTCGTCGATGCCGGGCAGGCCCGCGTTGACGTCGAGCACCTGCGCACCGGCCTCGGCCTGGGCCACAGCCTGAGTGCAGGGGTAGGCGCTGTCGCCGTCCCGCAGGGCCTGCTGCAGCCGTTTTTTGCCGGTGGGATTGATGCGCTCCCCCACCACAGTGATGCCGTCGACCTCCACAAAGCGGACCGGCGTGCACAGACAGCTGCGGCGGATGGGGATCTTGTCAGCCGGGGTCAACGGGCTGAAGGTCTCATGCAGCCTGGCGATAAACGCGGGCGTCGTGCCGCAGCAGCCGCCGACCATCGAAACGCCGATGGCGGCGTACTCCTTCATCTCGGCGGCAAATTCATCCGGGTTGAGATTGTAGCTGCCGTCGGGGTTCGGCAGACCGGCGTTCGGCTTGACAAAGACCGGAACACCTGCGGGCACGCTGCGGCAGAGGCGCTGCGCGAAGGGCAGAATCTCCTTGGGGCCGAGCGAGCAGTTGATGCCCACGGCGTCCGCGCCGAGACCCGCTGCCGTCACGGCGTAGCTTTCGACGGTGCAGCCCGTGAAGGTGCGCCCGCGGCTCTCAAAGCTCATTGAGGTAAAAACAGGCAGATTGCAGTTTTCCCTGGCGGCGAGGATGGCGGCCTTCAGCTCATACAGATCGGTCATCGTCTCCAAAAAGACGAGGTCAGCCCCTGCCGCCGCACCGGCGCGGATGACCTGTGCAAACTCATTGTAGGCATCCTCAAACGCCAGCGTGCCCGCGGGGACGAGCAGCTCACCCAAAGGGCCGATGTCCAGCGCTACACACGCGCCGGTGGTCTCGGCGGCCTTGCGCGCACAGGCGATGGAAGCGGAAACGACCTCCTCCACCGTGTAGCCGCAGCCGGTCAGTTTCTTGGCGTTGGCACCAAAGGTATTTGCCAGCAGAATATCCGCGCCCGCGTTGGCGTAGTCAGTGTGGATGGCCGTTAAAACCTCCGGCATTTCCAGCGCGGCGAGCTCGGGCTTCTGCCCGGGCTGCAGACCGCGTGCCTGCAGCTGGGTGCCCATGCCGCCGTCCAGAAAAACAAACCGCTTGCGGTCAAAAACTTCACGAATCTGCATACGCTTCTCCCCTATCAGTCTTGTGTGAAACAGGTCGTGCCGCGCTTGCGGAACGAGCAGGTCTCCTTTAAATGGCAGGTCGCACAGCCTGCGCGGGTGCCGGTCACAGGATGGTCGGCAATGCCTAAAATGGCGGTGGTACTCTTGCGGGGGGTCAAAAGGTGCTGGGGCGTCACGGCCAGACCGCAGCCGCGCACCGTGTCCGCCGCAAGGCAGAGCGCGTCGTTCAGCTCCAGCGGGCAGTCACCGTAGCCAGGCGCGTAGCGCCCTGTCATAAAGACGCCCTGCGCCTCGATTTGAGCGCGTATTTCGTTCTCCAACTCGTCACAGACCTGTTCCAAAAGCACCGAAGCCAGCGCGTCTGCCGCGGCGGCCAGGGCAATGTCAGTCAGCTCCATGCGGCGCAAAAGCTTGTCCACCTCGGCTCCGAGGGTCGCTGCCAGCAGAAGGACCTCGTCGCAGCCCTGCAGATGGCGCGTCAGGTCGCTGCCGCAGTTTTTCAGCGGCAGGGCGGTGCGCGGCAGACGGCGGTACACCGCACGCGGCGCAGCAGCGGTCAGCACGGTCTGCTCGGCCTTATCCAGCAGGGCCGCGGTGGCGGCATCGGGCGTCCAGCCGGACGCACCCATGTAGCGCAGCGCCGTGGCGCGGTCAATGGCGGCGGGCTTGCGGCACTCCATTACAGCAGATCCCTGATGCCGTCGTAGACCTTCGCGGCCACGGCGGCGTCATTCATTGCGTACAGGTGGATGCCGTCTGCGCCGCCCTCAATGAGGTCGCGCAGCTGCCTGACGGCGTAGTCGATACCGGCGTCGTACAGGCTGGCCGGGTCGTCCTGATAGCGGGAGATCATACGGGTGAACTCAGACGGCAGGCTGGCCGAAGAAAGCGAAACGGTGCGTTCGATCTGGCTGCGCTTGACGATGGGCATGACACCGGCAGAGACCGGCAGCGTGATGCCTGCGCGGCGTGCCAGATTCAGAAAGCGGTAAAAGTGCATGTTGTCAAAGAAAAGCTGGGTCAGCAGGTGCTCGGCACCGGCGGCCTGCTTGATGCGCAGGTTCTCAACGTCATGCAGCAGGCTGTCGGCTTCGGGGTGGCCCTCCGGGTAGCAGGCACCGTGAACGGAAAATTCCGGTTTCTTCCATTTGATAAAGGACGTCAGGTCACTGGCGTGTTTGAAGTCGGGGCTCTCCGGGCGGGACGGGCTGCGGTCTCCGCGCAGGGCCAGCACATCCCGGACGCCGACAGATTCCAGCTGATCCAAAATCTCCGCTGCACGGGTCTCGTCGTTGCCCATGCAAATCAGGTGCGCCAGCGTGGGGACATGCAACTCGTTCTGAATGTAGTCGGCTACCTCCGCGGTGGAGACGCCGCCCGCAGAGCCGCCCGCACCGAAGGTAACGCTGATGAAGCCGGGGTCCATGGCCTGCATCTGGCGCAGGGTGTCCTTGAGCTTATCCATCTGGGTGCTCTGTTTCGGCGGGAAGCATTCGATAGAGAAAACGCAGCGTTTGGCTTTGAACTGTTCCGTAATCGTCATTTTCTACTCCTTATTTTTACGCCGCAAAATCGGCGGAGTCCGCGGAAGTTTCCACGTTGAGGGTGTTGTTCTGCCAGATGAAGGTGAGGCTGCCCTCCAGGTCAGTGCGCCATACCTCGGCACCGACCTCTGCGTAATTTTGCAGGGCAGCGCGGTGTGGATGGCCGTAATCGTTGTGCAGCTCGCAGCTGACGGCCACGGCCTCGGGCCGGACTGCCTGCATAAAGGTCAGGCTGTTGGAGGTGTAGGACCCGTGATGCCCCGCCTTGAAAAGAGTGGCATGCAGGGTCGGGCCGTAGGTATCGACCAGGCGCTGCTCGGCGTCTGCCTCTGCGTCGCCGGTATCGAGAAAGCGGAAATTGCCCGCCGTGAACAGCGTGCAGAGCGAGGCATCGTTGACGCTGTCGGCATCCTCGCTGCCGCCCTGCAAAATTTGCAGCTTGCCGCTGCCAAGCGGGAATTCCTCCCCGGCTTCTGCTGTGAGAATTTCTGCTCCGCTGTCGGCGGCCAGCTCTGCGAGATGGCGCGGCCAGTCGGCGGTCTCATCCGCCGTGGGCTGCCACAGCGGCAGCAGCAGGGTCTTGACCGGGAGGGTGCGCAGCACCGCGCGGGCGTTGCCGGTGTGGTCTGCGTGGGGATGGGTCAGCACAAGATAGTCAAGCGACGGCACACCCAGCACGTCCAGGTCATAGAGCAGCGCGTCCTCAGCCTCGACGGGGCCTGTGTCAATCAGGCAGTACGCGCCGTCCTGACAAAGCAGTACGGCATCGCCCTGCCCGACATCCAGCACATATACGACGGTGCTGCCGTCCGCAGTCTGCGGAGCGCTTTCCTCGGTTTGAAGCGGTACGCCGAGCGTAGCGCGCAGCTGCTGCCAGCCGGGAACGCTGCCCCTGCCGCCCAAGAACTGGACGACAAACGCGGCAAGCACCAACAAGCAGACGGCAACCGCCGCGGCCAGGCGGGCAAAGCGCTTACCCGTCATACTGGCCGTTCAGCTTGCGCTCCTCCCACTCGGCCTTGGTCACAAGCACGGCGCGGGGTTTGGCACCCTCATAGGGGCCGATGATCTTTTCCTGCTCCATCTGGTCCATGATGCGGGCGGCGCGGGCGTAGCCCAGCTTGCAGCGGCGCTGCAAAAGGCTGGTGCTGGCCTGTCCGGCCTCAATAACGCACTCAACGGCCTGCTCAAACATGGCGTCCAGTGCACCGCCGCCGTCTCCGTCATCGTCGCCGCTCTTCTTGCTGCCCTTTTCGGCAACGGCGCGGCGCTCCATTTCGGCAATCATTTCTTCATCGTACTGGGCGGTGGAGGTGGACTTGATAAAGCTCAGCACCGCGCCGATCTCCTCATCAGTCACGAAGGTACCCTGCACACGCACGGGCTTGGACGCGCCGACGGGCAGGAAGAGCATATCACCGTTGCCCAGCAGCTTCTCGGCACCGCCGCTGTCCAGAATGGTGCGGCTGTCGATCTGGCTGGAAACGGCAAAGGCGATACGGCTGGGGATGTTGGCCTTGATAAGGCCGGTGATGACGTCCACGCTGGGGCGCTGGGTCGCAACGATCAGGTGGATGCCGGCGGCGCGGGCCTTCTGCGCGATGCGGCAGATATAGTCCTCGACCTCCTTGCCCGCGACCATCATCAGGTCGGCCAGCTCGTCAATGACGATGGCGATATAGGGCAGGTGCTCCATGCCGGTCTGGGCGGCCAGCTTGTTGTAAGCCTTGATCTCGCGGACGTTGTTCTCGGCAAAGAGCTTGTAGCGGCGCTCCATCTCGGCCACGCTGGCCCCCAGCGCACCGGCAGCCTTGCGCGGCTCGGTGACGACGGGCATCAGCAGGTGCGGAATGCCGTTGTACTCGGCCAGCTCGACGACCTTCGGGTCGATCAGAATGAGCTTGACATCCTCGGGGCCGGAGCGGAACAGGAAGCTGATGATAATGGAGTTGACGCAGACAGATTTACCGCTGCCTGTGGAACCGGCAATCAGCAGGTGGGGCATCTTGCAGAGATCTGCGACCTGCGCCGTACCGGCAATGTCCTTGCCGAGGGCCATCGTCAGCGGGCTGCGCATGTTGATATAATTCTGGGATTCAAAGACTGCGCGGATGTTGACGGTGGAGCGGATCTTGTTCGGGACCTCGATGCCGACGGCGGGCTTGCCGGGGATGGGCGCTTCGATGCGCACACCCGCGGTGGCCAGGTTCAGGGCGATGTCGTCGGCCAGGCTTGTGATGCGGCTGACCTTGATACCGGCCTGGGGCTGCAGCTCATACCGGGTGACGGACGGGCCGCGGCAGATGTCGAGCATCGTCGTCTTGACGCCGAAACTGTCCAGCGTGTTGACCAGAATGTCCGCGTTTTTCTTCATTTCGCGAGCGGCCCCGGCCTCGTCGTCGGGGCGCGTGGCGTTAAAGAGATTCAGTGACGGATAGCAGTAGGGCTCCGGCGGTTGCTCCTCCGAGGTGGGCAGACGCATGGCGTTGGGGTCGGCCTTGGCCGCACAAGGCGGCGTATGGATGGGCGCACCGGCAGAGTTGCCGACAGCGGTGCTGACCTGCACGCGGGCAGCCTCTCCCTGCCGGGGCACAGTGAAGCTGCTCTGGGTCGTTTCCGCCGCAGGGCGAGTCATGGCAGGGGCAGACTGGTACGGCTGCGGGGCCGGAGCCTCGACAACAGGCTGAGCAGGGGCGGCGGGTGTCTCGGCCAGCATATCATCCAGCATTTCGGAGACAGAGCGCCCGGACTGCCAGGCAGCGCTGACCGCACTGCCGGTATCGCTGAAGCTGCCGCCCAATGTCGGGATCGGTGCGGAAACAGCGGGGGCCTCCGGTGCGGCGGGCACAGCAACGGGGGCGGGCGTACCCAGCGGCGCAGCGTCTGCGGCCATCTGTGCAGCAAGATCAGCCGGAGAAAGGACCATCGTATCGCCCTGCACACGGCCTGTCATATCCAGCTGCGGCAGCTCGACAGGGATCGGCTCGGGCTCGTCCTCCACGGGAATGAGAGGCGTGTCAAATTTGGGCTCCTGCTGGACAGGCGTCAGCGGGGTCTCAAACTCGGTAGGCTGCGGCAGGTCCAGCGTCGTCTCGGCACTGACCTCCTGCGGCGTATAGTAAGGCGCGTGGCCGCTGACAGCGCGGTTGATGAGCGCATCCAACTCGTCCTGCGGCGCGGTGGACGCCTGTGCGGCGGGCGCGGGCGTGACCGGGGTCAGCGGGGTGCTGTACACCGGCGCGGCAGGCTCCGAGGCAGGCTGCAATTGCAGCTCAAAATCCTCCTTCGGTGCGGGAGCAGGCTGGGGCTGGGTGTGGCGCAGTGTGCTGTTGGCCCGGTTGGACAGCGGATCCATACCGAACGTGCCGCCCGGGCCGATGCTGACCGGCTTCAGCGGGTCATCGCTGACGGCCTTTTGGCGGGCGTTTTCCCCTGCACTGGGGCCAAGATCCACGTCAAACGACGCATGGGTCTGGGCGGCGGGCTTGGCGGCAAACGGTGCCTCGGGCACAGCAGGTGTCACGGGGGGCGTGTAGGCGGCCTGCCGCTGCGGGGCGGGCGGGGTCTGCTTCGGGAAACGGCTCGTGTCCGCGATGACGTCGTAAACCGGATGGTGCGGGCGGCTGTTGTCCGGCAGCGCACCGGTCAGATTTTCGACGCTCTCCTCCTCGGGCTCCTGCTCAAACAGGCGGGTGTCGTAGGCGGTCTCGGCTGCGGCGCGCTCCTCGCGCTTGGCCTGCAGGGTCTTGTACTGGCCGTCTACAAACAGAACGACGTCCGCGGGGGTGATGGCAAAGAAGAACATCAGCCCCAGCAGGAAGATGAGCAGCATGATAATGTTGGAGGCAGGACGCCCGAACAGCGCCAGCAGCGTGGCACCGATGGGCGCACCGAGGACGCCGCCCTCCCAGAAGTAGGTGCCGCCGCGGGTAAAGAGCATCTTGACGATCTCCCCGACCTTGAGGTTCTCAATATTAAGTTTGGAGAAGATGACCGGCACGCTGGCGCAGAGCACGCCCATCAGCGATACCTTGCCCGCAAACAGCGCGACGCGGTAGCCGGTGGCCAGCAGGTAGGCCAGGTACAGCAGGAACGGTCCGACCAGATAAGTCGTGATACCGAAAACGCCAAAGTACCAGCTGCGCAGCGTGCGCCAAAGATTCTGCCCGGGCACAAGCACGAGCGCAACGCAAAGCAGACCTAGCCCCACCAGCAGGATGCTGCGGGCCAGGTTCGGGGTCTCGGCGCGGCGCTGGGCACGGCGGGACGGCTGACGGCTGCGGGAGGCCGCACTGCTGCGCGTGGATGCGGAGCGCCCGGTGCTGCTGCGGCCCGTGCCCCGGGAGGAGGCGGTGCTCTTTTTGCCGGAGGAGTTCTTTGTTGATTTTTTACCGGAACGAGATTGTGCCATGTTACAGTGTTTCCCTCTCTTATTTCTCTGAACGCTTCTTTAGGCAATACCGCATAATTCCCGCCTTACGGCTTAAGCACCGCTCCGACAGCTGCGGCACGGCACCTGCGTTGCCAAAATGCTCGATAATACACAAAGTATTATCTGCGCTTTTGGCTTA